>Ga0070741_10000211_pt1 | contig 221513 bp, 175 predicted proteins | sample Coa_R1_4_FD_66440 | JGI IMG/M metagenome (GOLD analysis project Ga0070741, IMG submission 66440) | Surface soil microbial communities from Centralia Pennsylvania, which are recovering from an underground coalmine fire - Coalmine... | ecosystem: Environmental > Terrestrial > Soil >...
GGTGTGCTTTGTGAACGTCAAAAGCGTGGACCGAATCATCTACTCCATTTTCCAGAGATTTACCCTGGAATGGAAAACCCGCACCCTCAAGCTATTTACACAAGCCGCGTGACATCACCGCGGGGCAATGCGGGTTGACCCGCGCGGCATTTCGCCGTAACGTCTGACCCGACACTCGCACAACCATTGCCAGCGCCCTCCGCCACCGACGTCATTTCGCCCGCCTTCGCGCACACCCGCCTGACCTTGCTTCCGTTTCGCTTCAAGCAGTGGGCGCGCTGGGCGCTGCTCGGCATCGCCACGGGCGAGATGAGCAGCAACGGCGGCTGCAACTTCAATTTTCCTTCCGGCGGCGGTGGGAGCAACGGCGGCGGCGCGGGCCCGAATCCGTTTGGCAAGCTGCCGCACTTCGATCCGCAAACGCTGGCGCACGTCGCGATGTGGATCGCGCTGCTGGTGGTGAGCGCCTTCGCGCTGATGCTGGTGTTCGTCTACGTCGCCAGCGTTTGCCGGTTCATCCTGTTTGAGTCGGTGCTCGAACGCCGCCCCGAGTTGCGCCGCGGATGGAACCGCTGGCAGCCGCAGGGACGCCGCCTGTTTCTCTTCCATCTGTTCATGATGCTGGTGTCGCTGGCGGGACTCGCGGTGCTGGCGGGAGTGCCGCTGGCGGCCGTCGCGGGAATGGGCGCCCTCAAAGCGCCGCGCGATCACATTCTTCTGCTGGCGCTGGTGGGCGCCGCGGCCGTGGTGCTGCTGATGGTGTTTTTCTTCGCGCTGGCGATCGCCAATGTCTTTACCAAAGATTTTGTTGTCCCGCAGATGGCGCTGGAAGACCTGTCGGTACGGGAAGGCTGGAAACGGCTGTGGGCGCAGGTGCGCAGCGAGACGCGCGGCTATGCGGGATACATTGGCATGAAGATCCTGCTGGCCCTGGGAGCGGCGATCATCTTCGGCATCCTGTCGGTGATCCTGATTTTCGTCCTGGCGATTCCGGCCGTGGCGGTCGTTCTCATCATCGTGGCCGCGGGCGCGGCGGGCGCTACCTGGAACGTGTTTACCATCGCGTTGGCCGCGACCGTGGGCCTGGTCCTGCTCTGCGTGATGGTGTTCCTGATGGCGATGCTCGCGTCGCCTGTCACCGTGTTTTTCCCCGCATATTCGATGCACTTCTTCGCGGGACGCTATCGGCCACTCGCCGCGCGGCTCACTCCGCCACCGCCGCCGATCGCGCCCGAGGGGCCGGAGATTCCGCCCGCGCCGCAGCCGGCGTAATTAGGACAAAGAAGACGCAAAGGACGCAGAGGGCAATGGGAAGGGGACCTCCGCGCCTCAGCGTCCTCTTTGTCCTGGTTTCTCTTCCCGTGCGCGGTTGATGATGCGGATGGGCGTGCCCACGAAGCCAAAGGCGCGCCGGACCTGGTTTTCCAGGAACCGTTCGTAGGAGAAGTGCAGCTTCACGTCGCGGTCGGTGAAGATGACGAACGTAGGCGGCGAGGTGGAGGCCTGCGTCATGTAGAAGATCTTGACCTGCTTGGAGAAGGGCGCCGGGGCGCGATCGAAGTCCACGTGCTTGAGGAAGCGATTCATTTCGCCGGTCGAGACACGCTTGCGCCGCTCGGCCGCCACCTGCTTCACCAGCTCGAAAATCTTCTCGACATTGCGGCCGCTCGACGCCGAAACGAAGACCATGGGCGCGTAGCCGAGAAACTTGAGGGAGTGCCGCGCCTCCTGCTCGTATCGCTGCGGATCGGCTGGGCGAAGTTTGGCGCGACGGGCGGTATGCGCGCCGCGCGACGCCAAACGCCGCTCGCCCAGCTCGCGCGCGCGCTGCTGCACCAGGTCCCACTTGTTCACGACGAGAACCACTGAGCGCCCGCTCTGGTGCGCGTAGCCGGCGATGTTGGCGTCGAGCGCGGTCACGCCTTCCGAGCCGTCAATCATGAGCAGCGCGATGTCGGCCGACTGGAGATGCTTGCGCGCCATCACCACGCTGAGCTTTTCCGCCATCAGCTCGGTCCGGCCCTTGCGGCGGATGCCGGCCGTGTCGATAAAGCGCAGCACCTGCCCGTCGCGGGTTACGATTTCGTCGACCGCGTCGCGCGTGGTGCCGGGGACGGGCGACACGACGGCGCGATCGGCGCCGGTGAGCCGGTTCAGCAGCGTGGACTTGCCGACGTTGGGCCGGCCGATGATGGCGACCTTAATTTCGTCGCGGGCGGTTGGTCGTTGGTCGTCAGCAAAGGCGTCGTCGGTCGTTGGCCGTCGGTCGCCGGCCACAGCGACCGAAGTTCCCTGCGTTTCCCCTGCGTGCTCTGCTTCTCCTGCAGCGTGCCTTGGCGGCAGAGCGCGCATGATCTGGTCAAGCAGCTCGGCAACACCGCTGCCGTGCTCGGCCGAGACGGGTACGAGGTGTTTCAGGCCGAGCTGCCGATAGTTCTCCGCCTGCGCCTCGAGGGCGGGGACATCAATTTTGTTGACCGCGAGAAATACCGGCTTGCCGCTGCGAAGCAGGAGGCGCGCCAGGTCGCGATCGGGCGCGGCGAGTTCGGTGCGCCCGTCGACCACCATCACGATGACGTCGGCCTGATCGAGCGCAACGCGCGCCTGGCGGAAGATTTCCGATGGGATGATTTCCTTCGCTCCCGGCAAAATGCCGCCGGTGTCCACCACGCGGAAATCACGTCCCGCCCAGTGCGCCATGCCGTAGATGCGGTCGCGGGTGATGCCGGGCTCGTCGCCGACAAGGGCGCGCCGGCGTCCCACCAGCCGGTTGAAGAGCGTGGACTTGCCTACGTTGGGCCGGCCGACGATGGTGACGGTGGGTTGATCGGGTAATCGGGCCATCGGGTGATCGGGCGAACAGAACGCGTGGGAGCGAACCGGCTATTATAAAGTTCGCGCGCCGCTTTTCCCGTGTCCAGCACCGCCAAACCCGCCACTTCCTGGACGCTGCACCAGTTCTTCGCGCCGGGCGGAATCCTGGCAAAGGCGCATCCGCAGTACGAATTCCGGCGCGGCCAGCTGCAGATGGCGCAGGCCGTTGAGCGGGCGCTGGAAGAGCGCCGTCACCTGATCGTGGAGGCCGGCACGGGCACTGGCAAGACGCTGGCGTACCTGGTGCCGGTCATTCGCTCGGGCAAGCGCGTGATCATCTCGACCGGCACGAAGAACCTGCAGGAGCAGCTCTTCCGCAAAGACGTGCCCTTCCTCGACCGCGTCTTCTTCCCTAACGGCGATGGTTCGCTGCGCGTCTGCTACATGAAGGGACGCAACAACTATCTGTGCCGGCAGAAGCTATACACGCTGGGCGAACAGCCCATCCTGAGCGGGCTCGATGAGATCGAGCAGTTTCGCGTGATCGCCGACTGGGAGAGGACCACGGAAACCGGCGACCGGGCCGAGCTCGCGCTGCTGGCGGAAAACAATCAGCTCTGGCCCAAACTCGACGCGCGCGCCGACGCCTGCATCGGCCAGAAGTGCCAGCAGTTCGACCGCTGCTTCATCACCGAGATGCATCGCCGCGCGGCCGAGAGCGACATCGTCATCGTCAATCATCATCTGTTCTTCGCCGACCTCGCGATCCGGCAGCAGGCCGAGGGCGCGCCTGACGCCGGCATCCTGCCCGAGTTCAGCGCGGTCATCTTTGACGAGGCCCACGAGCTGGAAGACGTGGCGGGCAGCTACTTCGGCATCGGCGTGAGCCGGCAGCGGTTCGACGAGCTGGCGCGCGACGCGGAAGCCGTGCTGAAGCAGAAGCAGATGCTCTCGACCTCCATCGCCTCGGCCATTGGCAGCCTGCGGCAGCGCGCACAGTTGTTCTTCTCCCTGCTGCCGGCGGGGGAGGGCCGCTTTGCCTTCGAGGCGCGGCCTGAGTTCCTGGAGGAAAACGGCGACGAGTTCGTCGGGCTGCAGAACGCGCTGAAGCGTGTGAGCGCGGAACTGGAGGCGTTCTCCACCAAGCCGGAGGAGGTTTTCATGTTGATCCGACGGGCCGAGGAGCTGCGGGTGCAACTCGGCTTCGTGATGGAGAACAACGACCGCAACACGGTCGTGTGGATCGAGCGGCGGAACTTCGAGCGTGGCGGCCGGGCGTCTGGCGGCGCCCAGGGACACGTGGCGCTCCAGGCAACGCCCATCGACGTCTCGCAGATCCTGCGCCAGGTGCTGTTCGAGAACCTGGAGACGGCGGTGCTGACTTCAGCGACGCTCGCCGTCGGCGGCGGATACGAGTACATTCGCAGCCGGCTCGGGTTGGACCACGCGCGCGAACTGGTGGTGCCTTCGCACTTCGACTACCAGTCACAGGCCATTCTCTACGTGCCGCCCGACCTGCCTGATCCGCGCACCGAGCAGTTCGTGCCCAAGGCCGCGGCGCGCATACGGCAGCTGCTGGAGATCACGCGCGGGCGGGCCTTCTGCCTGTTCACCAGCTACGCGCAGATGCACGAGATCTACAACCGGCTGCTGGGCGAGATCGAGTACCCAATGCTTCTGCAGGGCACAGCGCCGCGCAGCGCGCTGCTCGACCAATTCCGCGCCACGCCGAACGCCGTGTTGTTCGCGACGGCATCGTTCTGGCAGGGCGTGGACGTGCAGGGCGAGCAGTTGAGCTGCGTAATCATCGACCGCCTGCCCTTTGCCGTGCCGAACGATCCGGTGGTGGCGGCGCGCATCCGCGCGGTTGACGACGAGGGAGGCAATGCCTTCTTCCAGTACCAGGTTCCGGCCGCCGTCATCACGCTGAAACAGGGTTTCGGACGGCTGATTCGGTCTCTCCACGATCGCGGCCTGCTGGCACTGCTCGATAATCGCATTCTAAAGAAGCAGTACGGGCGAGTGTTCCTCAGCAGCCTGCCGGACTACCGCAAGACAACGAAGCTGCCCGAAGTCGAGGAATTCTTCGGGATCAAATCCCAGGACTAGTTGCTATATAAGTCATTTAGTGTAAATCATATATAATAATATGAGTGCGCTCATATTTGATGAAACGAGGGCCTTCAGAGCGTTCTGTTGCAATAATATGAGCGCGCTCAGTTATAATATAAAGGCGTGCGCGTAACCGCTGCCACCAAAGCCGCTACCTACGAGCGCATTATGCAGTCTGCCGCCGAGCTGTTTGCGCAGAAGGGGTGGGAGGCGACGACGACGCGAGACATCGCCGAGCAGGCGGGGATCGCGGTGGGAACGCTGTTCAACTATTTTCCCACCAAGGAAGCGCTCGCGGTGGCGATGGCGGGCGCCAGGCTTTCCCTGGCGCGGCAGGACTACCAATCGCGGCTTCGTGGTGACGAGTCGCTCGACGAAGAGCTGTTTGCCTTCGTCTGGGCGGGGCTGCGGGCGATGGTTCCGGCGCGGGAATATTTCGGGCTGGCATTGCCCGCCGTGTTGCCTCAATCGGTCAGGCAGGACTGTGCCGGATCGCCGCTGGCGCGGGCCCACCTCGATCAGATCAACAGCATCGTCGGGCGCCACGGTTTCTCGACGCTGACGGCCGTGCAGGCTCAGCTTTACTGGAGCCTCTATCGGGGCGTGCTCGCGCACTGGGCGGATGACCGCTCGCCCAACCAGGAAGAAACGGTGGCGCTGCTGGATCAATCGCTCCTGCTCTGGATCGCCGCGCTTCGGCGCCGCAGTAGCGACGCGGAAACCGCCGGCCCGCGCGCCTGATCACAGCCACGCCGTCTGCCGCAGGCACCGCGCTACAATAGAGTGTTTCCCACTGCTCGAGCCGACGCGCTGTGTCTTTGGCCGGGCCGCTTCCAGCTCGAGAGAGGACACTCGATGTTCCAGGTCACGGTTGAAGACTCCTTCGCCGCCGGACACTACCTGCGGAATTACCGCGGCAAGTGCGAGAACCCGCACGGACACAACTACAAGGTCCGCGTCACCTTGCAGGGCCAGCAGCTCGACAAGGCGGGCCTGCTGCTCGACTTCAAGGACCTGAAGGAAGCGATGAAGCACGTCATCGACCGGCTCGACCACCAGATGATCAACGATTTGGAGCCGTTTACCTCGACCAATCCCTCGGCGGAAAACATCGCGCAGTACTTCTATCGCGAGACGACGGAGCACCTCGCCCGCGTCACCAAGGGCCGGGTCTCGGTGAAAGAAGTGACGATCTGGGAGACGGATACGACGACGGCCACGTACTTTGAATGAGCCGGCAGTGAGCAATTGGCAATTGGCATTTGACCGTCCAGGTTCGTGCTCAACCCCTCAGAGAGCAAATGCCAAGTGCTCATTGCTAAGGGCCGCCGCGCTGGCGGCAGTTCACGCATGCAGATCACGGAAATCTACGCATCCATCCAGGGCGAATCCAGTTACGCCGGGTTGCCGTGTGTCTTCGTGCGCCTGACGGGTTGCAATCTGCGCTGCGGCTGGTGCGACAGCGAGTACACCTTCACCGGCGGGCGCAAGATGGCAGCGGAAGAGGTGCTGGCCGAGGTGCGCCGCCACGCGCCCATCAAGCTGGTGGAAGTCACCGGCGGCGAGCCGCTGCTGCAGGCCCGCGAATTGATTCCGCTGATGCAGTGTTTGCTGGACGAGGGATACACGGTGCTTCTGGAAACCAGCGGCGAGCGCCCGCTGGCTGACGTGCCGGAAGGAGTAGTCGTCATCGCAGATGTGAAGTGTCCCGGCTCGGGCGAAGGCGGCACGTTCCTGCCGGAAAATCTGCCCCAACTCACGCCCGAGGACGAAGCCAAGTTCGTCATTGCAGACCGCGCCGATTACGAGTTCGCGCGCGACTTCGTCGGCGAACACGATCTCACGTCGCGCACGCAGGTCATCTTTTCGCCCGCCTTTCGCAAAGACGCCGTCGGCCGGACGGCTGAAAACGCCCTCCTCGATCCGCGCCAGCTTTCGGAGTGGATCCTGGCCGACCAGCTGAACGTTCGCCTGGGCCTGCAACTGCATAAGTTCATCTGGGAGCCGCAGACAAAAGGAGTTTGAAGTACCGAGTACCGAGGGAATCCGGCGCCTGGCCCTTGGCAATTGGCACGTGGCCATCAATCCGTGCTGAACTGAGCAAAGGCCAAAAGCTAAGTGGGCATTGCCGACTGCCGAATACCACGTCGCACTGAGCACACGGTGCTCGGTACTGCTCTTGAGGCAGCCCAACGGCAGCTCGCGCCATCCAAGCTTTAGAATCATCCCAATGACGTTGGCGGTCACCAGGAGCAGGGCTGTGGTCCTGCTCAGCGGGGGCATGGACTCGGCGGTGTGCGCCGCGCTGGCGGCGCGCGATCACGATGCCGCCGCCCTTCACGTCAGCTACGGGCAGCGCACCGAAGCGCGCGAGCGGCTGGCGTTTGGGCGGGTATGCGACCGGCTCGGCATCGGCAAGCGGCTGCTGCTGCGCAACGACGTTTTGGGATTGATCGGCGGCTCCGCGCTCACCGACACCAAGCTCGCCGTCCCCGAGGCGGGCGCCGAGATCGGCGCCGGCGAGGTTCCCGTCACCTATGTGCCCTTCCGCAACGCGCATTTTCTCGCCGCAGCGGTGAGCTGGGCGGAGGTGCTGGGCGCGCAAAAGGTCTACATCGGCGCGGTGGCGCAAGACAGTTCGGGATATCCCGACTGCCGCCCGGAGTACTACCGGGCGTTCAACGAGCTGGTGCGCGCGGGCACGCGCGACGGCCGTATCGAGGTGGTGACGCCGCTGATCGGCATGCGCAAGAGCGAGATCGTGCGGCTCGGCCTTGAACTGGGCGCCCCGTTCGATTTAACGTGGAGCTGCTACAGCCGCGAAGACCGCGCCTGTGGCGCGTGTGAAAGCTGTGTCCTGCGCCTGCGCGCGTTTGCCGCCGCCGGCGCCGCCGATCCCATTCCATACGCACAAACGCGGGAGCGCAGCGCGAGCTGACGTCTTTGCGCGGGGATGGATCGAGGCAAAAGTTTTCGCGGACGGGCTACACCCGCTTCCGCAGCGGGGAGGATTGCATGAAAAGACATTCCGCACTGATCGTACTGCTGGCGTTGGCGCTCTGTGCCGCGCCGATGTGGGCGCAGTTCACCGCCACGCTGAAGGGCGTGGCGCTCGACCGTGAGGGCAAGCCCATCACCGACGGCGTAGTTGAGGCCGTCAACATGGAGAGCGGACAGAAGTACTCGCTCAAGACCAACAAGAAAGGCGAGTTCTTCACGCTCGGCATTCAGCCGGGCAAGTACAAGATCACGCTCTACGAAAACGGCCAGCAGCTCTTCTACTGGAACAACACGCGCCTGAATCCGGAAGAGAACGTGATCAACTTCAAACTCAACGAGCTGGCCGCGCAGCAGCAGCAGAATGCGCAGGCCCAGATGACGCCGGAACAGAAGGCGCAGCAGGAAGCCGTGCAGAAGGAGAACGCCAAGGTCGGCAACCTGAACAACCTGCTGGCCGGCGCCAAAGCCGCGAAGGAAGCGGGCAACCTCGACCAGGCGATCACGCTCATGCAGCAGGCCACGCAGGCCGATCCCAACCGCGACCTGCTGTGGGGCGCGCTCGGCGGATATCAGCTTGACGCCGCCAAGAAAGCGACCGATACGGCTGCGCGCAACGCCATCTACGCCAGCGCGGCCGAATCGTTCCAGAAGGCGATCGCGCTCTGCGGCGCCAATCCCTCGTCGCGCTCCTGCCAGGGGCTCGGCGGCTATCACAACAACTACGGCCAGGCGCTGGCGAATTCCGGCAAAACCGATGAGGCCATTGCCGAGTACAACGCCGCCGCGCAGGTCGATCCTGCCGGCGCCGCGCAGTACTACTACAACCTGGGCGCGGTGCTGACCAACCACGGCAAGGTGGATGAGGCCAACGCCGCCTTCGACAAGGCCATCGCCGCCGATCCCAACAAGGCCGAAGCCTACTACCAGAAAGGCGTGAACCTGCTCGGCAAGGCGACGATTGACAAGGACGGCAAGATGGTTGCGCCGCCCGAGGCGGCCAAGAGCATCGAGAAGTATCTCGAGCTGCAGCCGCAGGGACCGTTCGCCGCCGACGCCAAGACGCTGCTCGATTCCATGGGCCAGACCGTGCAGACCAGCTTCGGCAACACCAGCAGGAAGCCGAAAGGGAAGTAGAAGCAGCACGGGCAGAGACATAGGTTGCTAGGTGCCGGGTCTTCGACGAACGCGGGCGTTCTGCCCGCGTTTTTCGTTTGTGCGACCACCACTCGCATAGCGCCAGACGCCCTCGTCCGCGGCGCCGGCACGACCAACCCGCCGATGGAATGCAACGACCGCCGGCGTCGCGCCCTCGGCGCCGCGCCAGCGACCCGTCTTCGCTACAATCCACTCATGCCCGGCATTTTGAGCTTTGCCGACGCGCGCCATGCCGTGGAAGAGCAGGCGCGCGCGCAGCGCGGGCCGGTGGACACCGAAGTCTGCGACCTGCTGGCCGCGCCGCGCCGCATTTTGGCCGAGCGGGTCACCGCCGATCGCGATCTGCCGCCATTTTCACGCGCCACGCGCGACGGCTACGCGTTGCGCGCCGCCGATCTCGCCACGCTTCCCGCGAAGTTGCGCGTGGTCGGCGAGATCCGCGCCGGCGCGGAAGCAGCGAACATCAAGGTGAGCGCCGGCGAAGCCGCCGAGATCATGACCGGAGCGCCCGCTCCAGTTGGCGCCGACGCCATCGTGATGGTGGAGTACACCGCGCGCGAGGGCGCCACGGTGGAAGTCCGGCGCGCGGTGAAGCCGGGCGAGAACATTGTTCCGCCGGGTTCGGAGGCGCGCCACGGACAAGTCTTGCTCGAACCCGGCGCGCGCCTCGACGCGGCCGCCATCGCCGCCGCGGCTTCGGTGGGAAAGGCCGAGCTGCGTGTGTTCGCGCGGCCGCTCGTCGCCATCCTCGCCACCGGCGATGAGATTGTGGACGTGGCCGCGCAGCCCGGCGCGGCGCAGATCCGCAACTCCAACAGCTACTCGCTGGCGGCACAGGTCACGCAGGCCGGTGGTGAGCCGGTGCTCTTGCCCATCGCGCCCGACGAAGCCGGCACGCTGCGCCACCTGGCCGAGCAGGGACTCGCCTACGACCTGCTGCTGCTCTCCGGCGGCGTCTCGGCGGGCAAGTACGACCTGGTCGAACCAGTGCTGGAAAAGTTCGGCGCGGAGATCTTTTTCACCGGCGCCGAAATCCAGCCCGGCCGTCCAATTCTCTTCGGACGCGCGCGCCGCAATCCCGGCGCCCAGCCCACATACTTCTTTGGCCTGCCCGGGAACCCAACGTCAACGCTGGTGACGTTCGAACTGTTCGTCCGGCCGATGCTGGAAGCGCTCGCCGGCGCCTGCGTCTCGCCGCTGGCGTTCGTGCAGGCGAAGCTCGGCGCCGACATCAGGACAAAGACCGGCCTGACGCGCTTCCTTCCCGCTGTGCTCTCCGGCGAATTCGACGGCGCCGAAGTGCGCCTGGCCGCGTGGAAAGGCTCGGGCGACGTGGCCGGGACGGCGCGCGCCAACTGCTTCGTGGTCGTCCCGCCCGACCGCGATCACATCGCTGCCGGCGAGGCGGTCAGCGTGCTGCGCGTGGGCTAGGCTGGTTATGAGCGCAGCAACCTCCCAGCAGCATGAGCCAGCTCCGTAAATTAACCTCGCTAGGCCCAACCCCGCGCAACCCTTCCACTACGCCGTGAATCGGCCCCTTGCGAACGAGGCCCTTATGTCACCTAAGCGAATGGCAGTAATAAGCGAAGCAACGAGTGCAGCTCCACGTCATCAGCCGGGCCAGGCCGTTTTCAAAGCAATTCTGCCCGAAGACATCGACGGGAAGCCGTTCGCGGCGTTTCCACCGTCGGTGCGTCTGGCCGTCGTTGTTGGTCAACCGTCGCAGGAAGGGCCTTACACGATCAGGGTCAAGGTCACAACAGCCATGTTCTCTTCCGTTCCATCGCTCCATCGCGTCGCCCTGACGCGCAGCTCCAGCGGACGCGCCAGCGCGGTCGGCTCAATCCGGCAAGCTGAGGGTGCCCCACCCTTCCGCCCGAGTTTGGCGGAGGGTGGGCTCGCCACGATCCGTGGCCGCACCGAGCCGAACTCCTGCGGCAGCGCAATGCTCTCGCGCGTTCCGCAGCACACGTAGAGCGAGATCAGGTCGCAGAGTTGCAGCACGTCGGTGAGCCGCTCGATCTCATCGGGCGAATGCGGCTGGAGGGGCGCCAGCCGCGCGCGGCGCTGACTTTCCCGCTGGAGAAATTCACGCAACCGTTGCTGAACGTGGGGCGGATCGTGGAGCAGGCCGCCAAAGCCTTCCAGCCGGTATTGCGCCAGGCGCGAAAAGTGCAGGCTCACCAGCAGGCCGCCGAGCGGGGAGAGTTGTTCGGCGCGTTCGATGGATCCGAGTCCCACTGCGGAAGCGTCCTCGGGGGCAACGCTCAAGAACGGAACCGGACGGTGGCCGGGTCCGGCCGCTTCGCGCATCAAGCGCTCGTCCACCGCGGCCCAGCCGGCGTCGTGCGCCGCGATGCCGGCAATGGCCTCGGCCGAGAGCGGCGGCAGCCAGTCGGCTTTCAGGGCCGCTGCGATTTCGCCCGCGAGCTGCGCGTGATCGGGCTGCGCGATCATCCAGTAGTCGGGCGCCTCCTGCTGTTGGGTGCGCAGAATCGCTTCCCAGGCGGGAACGAAGGCGTCGCCGGCGGGCGCCGCGGGCGGAATAGGGCGGAGGATCATGAAGCTAGTTCTCAGTTCTCGGTTCCCGGTTCTCAGTTACTGCTGAGAGCGGAACGCTGAGAACTGAGAACCGAGAACTGAGAACTGTGACAGGCCGACCGACTGACAGACTGCCCCTAACGCTTCCGTACCGCGCGCTTTGCCACCCGCGCCGCCGCCGCCGGCCCCGATCCCGAGGGCGGCTTGCGCATGCCGTTCAGCAGGTCGCGCAGCACGGTGGCGTTGTTCTGCTCCGTGTTCTTCGACGCGTAGAGGAGCGTGACCTGTTTGCGACGCGCGACAAGGCTGTAGAGCTCGTTGAGGGCGGCGGCGGCCGGCTGCTCGGCCAGCTCGGCGAAATAGCGCTTGCGGAATGCCGTCCACTGCGACGGCCGCGCGTGGAACCATCGGCGCAGTTGGTTCGAGGGCGCCAGGTCGCGCAGCCACAGGTCCACCTTCGCCGCCGTCTTGCTGAGGCCGCGCGGCCATAACCGGTCGACGAGGACGCGCGCGCCGTCGGTAACCGACGGCTTTTCGTACACGCGCTTGACCGCGACCGGCATGACTTAGGCGCTGGGAATCATGATACCGCCGCTCGTCCAAAACATCCCGAGGAGCGCAGCGACGAGGGAGCCATACTCTCGCCCGCTATTCGCAGGTGACGTATGGCTCCCTCGCTATGCTCGGGACGAAAATCTAAGGGCCACCCGTACAATCAACCAACGATGAAGGTTCTGAGTCTGCTCTCGGTGACTGTATTGCTTGCTGCCATCGCCTGCCGCTCCGCCGGCGAGGAAAAATACAAGATGACCGACGCGCAACTCGGCCTCACCGCCGAACAGGCGCGCGGACGGCAGGTCTTCAACGCGCGCTGCCTGCGCTGCCATGAGTCGTACACGAGCGACAAGCGCCAGGGGTTTCCGCTCAAGGGCCTCTACTCGCGCCCGGTCATGCCCAGCGGCACGCCGCTGAACGATGAGTGTGTTGCCGAGGTGATCGTGAACGGGAAGCGCATGATGCCGGGAACCCAAGTGAACGACGCGGACTTGAAAGCGCTGATCGCGTATTTGAAGACGCTTTGATTTACATCCCGAGCGGAACGAGGGATCCATAAGCTTGCCCAATACTCACGGGCCAGGTATGGCTCCCTCGCTTCGCTCGGGATGTATGAGGAAGACCCGGGTAGAATGGAAAGAGCTGATGTCCACGTTCCCGGAACTCGTGCAGATTGACGTCGCTCCGCGCCGCCCCATGCCCAAACCGGCCTGGCTGCGGGCGCGCGCGCCCATGGGCGACAACTACCACGAGCTGAAAAAGCTGGCCCGCGGACTCGGGCTGCACACCGTCTGCGAGTCGGCGCAGTGTCCCAACATCGGCGAGTGCTGGAACCACAAGACGGCGACCTTCATGCTGCTGGGCAACGTGTGCACGCGGCGCTGCGGCTTCTGCGCCGTTCCCAAGGGACATCCTGAGCCGATTGATTGGGACGAGCCGCGCCGCGTCGCCGAGGCCGTGGCCACGCTCGGGCTGAAGCATGCCGTCGTGACCAGCGTGAACCGTGACGACGACAACCTGGGCGGCGCGCGCATCTTCGCCGAAACGATTCGCGAAATCCGCCGCCAGGCGCCGGGATGCCGCGTCGAGGTCCTCATCCCTGACTTCCAGGGCGACGAAACCTCGCTGCGCGCGGTGCTCGAAGCCGCGCCCGACGTGCTCAACCACAACACCGAGACCGTGCCGCGGCTGTATCGCGTGGTGCGCTCCGGCGCGCGCTACGAGCGCACCCTGCGCCTGCTGGGCAACGCCAAGAGCTGGTCGCCGGGGACCGTGACCAAGTCGGGCCTGATGGCGGGGCTGGGCGAGACGACCTCCGAACTCATCGACGTCTTCCGCGACCTCGCGCGCGAGCAGGTGGACATCCTTACCGTCGGCCAGTATCTGCGCCCGTCGCGCGACCACCTGCCCATCGCGCGCTACTACACCCCGGAAGAGTTCGCCTTCATGAAGGAAGAGGCCGAACGCATGGGCTTCCGCCACGTGGAGTCCGGCCCGCTGGTGCGCTCCAGCTACCACGCGCACGAGCAGGCAGGCGTAGCGGCAGGCGCGTAGCCCCGTCACCGAACGTCTCCCGTTACAATCGGTCATCCTGAGCGAGCCTCGAGCGTAGTTTTGCGGGAGGCGAGTCGAAGGGTCCCTGTTCGCGGCACATTCTCGATGCATGCAGGGATGCTTCGACTGCGGCTGGCCGCTTCGCCGCAAGCCTCCGCTCAGCATGACCGGGAGAAAACCGTCAACGTGGACGTCATCTTCTGCGGCACGCCCGAATTCGCGGTCCCCACGCTGAACGCCCTGGTCGAGGGCGGATTTCGCGTGCGTCTGGTCGTGACCCAGCCCGACCGTCCCCGCGGACGCGGCCTGGAAGTAACACCGAGCCCGGTGAAGCGCCGCGCCGACGAACTCGCGCTGCCGGTCGTGCAGCCGGAGAAGATCAAAAGCAATCTGCAGTTCCGCGCGCAACTGGAGGCCATCGCGCCGCGCGCCATCGTGGTGGTGGGCTATGGCCGCATGATTCCGGCGTGGATGATCGCGCTCCCACCGCTGGGCAACATCAACCTGCACGCCTCGCTGCTGCCCAAGTACCGCGGCGCTGCGCCGGTGCAGTGGGCGATCGCGCGCGGCGAGAGCGTCACCGGCGTCACCACCATGCGCATTGATGAAGGCCTCGACACCGGCGACATCCTGCTGCAACGCGAAGAGCCGATCAGGCCTGCGGACACGGCGGTCACGCTTGCGCCGCGCCTCGCCGCCGCCGGCGCGGCGCTCGTGGTGGAAACTCTGCGCTCGCTCGACGCGGGCGGAATCACGCCGCGCCGGCAGGAGAATTCTCTGGCCACGCTCGCGCCCGTCCTGAGGAAGGACGAGGGGCGGATGGACTTCCAGCGTCCCGCGCGCGAGCTGCACAATCGCCTGCGCGGCTTCCAGCCATGGCCGGGCGCGTTCACCACATTTCGCGGGAAGAACCTGAACGTGTGGCAGGCGCAACCGGCCGAGGCCAGGATGCAACTCAAGCCCGGCGAACTGCGCGTGGACGGCGATCGCCTCGTCGCAGGATGCGGCGATGAAAGCGCCTTGGAGCTGCTCGAGGTCCAGCCGGAAGGAAAAAGGCGAATGCCGGCGCACGACTTCGTCAACGGATACCGGCTGCAACCCGGCGAGCGGCTGGGCTGATTTGTTTTCTGAATTGCCTGATCGGCGCAAAGCCGCGTTCATCCGCGGCAAGTTGTCCATCTATTTCGCCACGTCCAGGTTCACGGCCGTGCCCGCCACCACTTTCTGCCCTGGCGCGGGCGCCTGGCGCACCACCGTTCCCGTGGGGCCGCTCGCGCCTTCGACCTCGGTCACTTTTCCCAGGTGCATTCCGGCGGCGAGCAGTTTTTTGGAGACATCGGCGAGGCGCTGCCCGCTCAGGTCGGGCATGAGGAACTGCGGCGGTTCCGGTGTTGCGGCCACCAGGATGCTCACCGTTGGGGCTGCCGCGCCGGCGGCGTTCGGCGTGGGACTCTGCGCCAGAACCTGGTCGGGTTCGGCGCCGGGAATTTGCGCCTGTGCGATCGTGCCCAGGTCGAGGCCGCGGCGCCGCAGGTTGATCTCGGCGGCGCGCTGGCTCTCGCCGAGCACGCTGGGGACCACGCGCCGCTGCGGGCCGAGGCTTTCGGCCACGCGCACCTGCCATCCGCGGCGCACGGTCACGCCCGCCGGCGGCACCTGCGTCACGATGCGGCCTTCCGGCACGTCGGCGGAATAGAAGTGGCTTTCGATGTTGAGCAGCAGGCCGTTGTCGGCGGCCACGCGCCGCGCCTCCGCCGGCGTCAGCCCGATCAGTTTGGGCACGCTCACCTCGCGCCCGTGGATGGCGAAGCGCATCGCCGTCAAGCCGGAGACGGCCGCCACCAGCACCAGGATCAGCCCCAGCAACGCCATGCGGAGAATGGAGCGCATGGAGAGATTCTAGAGCAGCGCTCAGCAATCAGCACTCAGCATTCAGCCCATGCATGACCGCAATCGAGGGCCAGATCGAAGCGGGACGTTCGGGGGCTGAATGCTGACCGCTGAGTGCTGATTGCTCTGCCCTTCGGGCCGCTGAGTGCTGATTGCTCTGCCTTTCGGGATATAATCCGGCCGCTCTCCCCCTCTTCACCGATACCAGGAGACCCACGCAATGGTCAGTTCCGCCACGGCGCCCGCATCCGAAGGAACGCAGCACTTTTTGCAGCGCATCCAGCTGTTCAGCGGCCTTTCGACCGAGGAGTGCACCGAGGTCGTGAAGCGCATGAAGCGCCGGGAATTTCCGCCCAACCAGGTGATCGTGCGCGAGGGCGCGCCTGGCAGCTCCATGTTCTTCATCACGGCCGGCCAGGTGGAGGTGCGCAAGAAGGACAGCTCCACCGGCATCGACTTCCTGCTTTCGGAAATGGGCCCGGGGCAGAACTTCGGCGAAATGTCGTTGCTCACCGGCAAGCCGCGCACGGCGACGGTGCTGACGATTCAGCCGACCAGTTGCGCTGTCCTCGAGCAGAAGGACTTCCAGGAGCTGCTGATTCAGTATCCCAAGATTGGGGTGGCGCTCACTACGATCCTTGCCGAACGGCTGGCCAAGGCGAGCCAGCAGGTAGGCATCGAGTTCATCAACCTTTCCAAGCTGCAGGTTGATTCGCGCGTGGTCACGCTGGTCCCGGCCGCGATGATGAACCAGCACAAGATCATTCCGGTGGCGTTCATCAACAACCGGCTCACGCTGGCCATGGTCAATCCCAACAATCTCATGGCGCTCGACGACGTGCGGCGCATCATCAAGGGCGTGATGGTGGAGCCGGTCGCGATCAGCGAAGAAGATTTCAAGAAGTTCATGGGCTCGACCTACAACGAACTGATGAAGAAGGAGCAGGCGGCCGCCGAGGCGGCGAACTCCGCGGCTTCTCCGGCCTCGCCGACGCTTTCCGGCGTGGGCCTTTCCGGGGTGACGGTGTCCACGGCGGTTACGGCGGCAGCGGCCGCGCCCGCCGCCGCCGCACCCACCGGCATGCTCGACATCCTGCAATCGGACCTGATCCGCGACCTGCAACTGGAAGACGTCGCTGCCGCTCCCGGCAGCGAAACCAAGCAGGACCTGATGACGGCGTCGGAGGACGCGCCCATCATCCGCCTCGCGAATTCCATCCTGGGCCTGGCGATCAAGCGCGGGGCGAGCGACATTCACATCGAGCCGATGGAGACGGAGGTGGTGGTCCGCTACCGGCAGGACGGCCTGCTCCAGGTGATCCAGACCCTGCCCAAGAAGGCGCAGATGGGCCTGATCTCGCGCCTGAAGATCATTGCCAAGCTCGACATCTCCGAGAAGCGCCTGCCGCAGGACGGACGCATCAGCGTCAACATGGAAGGCAAGCCCATCGACTTTCGCGTCTCCACCATTCCGGGCAAGTGGGGCGAGAAAGTTTGTATGCGCATTCTCGACAAGTCGAACACCACGCTGGGCCTCGAACTGCTCATCTCGCACCAGGAGACGCTGAAGATGGTGCGCGAGTTCATCAACCAGCCGTACGGCATCATCTACGTGACCGGCCCGACCGGCTCGGGCAAGACGACCACGTTGTACTCGGCGCTGTCGGAGATCAACGATCCCACGATCAACATCTCGACCGCCGAGGACCCGATCGAGTACGACCTGGCGGGCATCACGCAGGTGCAGATGAACAAGGACATCGGCCTGGACTTCGCGCGCGCTCTGCGCGCCTTTCTCCGCCAGGACCCCGACGTGATCCTGGTCGGCGAGACGCGCGACAAGGAAACGGCGCACATCTCGGTGGAAGCCGCGCTCACCGGGCACCTGGTGTTCACCACGCTGCACACCAATTCCGCCTCGGGCGCGTTTACCCGGCTGCACGAGATGGGCGTGGAGCCGTTCCTGATCTCCTCGTCCACCATCGGCGTCCTGGCGCAGCGCCTGACGCGGCGCCTGTGCAAGCACTGCAAAGAGCCCTACGAAGCCGACGACGCCACCATCGAGTACATGGGGATCAAGCGCACCAAGCCGGGCGAGAAGGTGACGCTCTACAAGAAGAAGGGTTGCGACGCTTGCAACGGATCGGGCTTCAAGGGCCGCATCGGCATTTACGAAGTCCTGAAGATGAACCAGGAGCTGCGCAACCTGGTCTCGCGCGGGGCCACGACGGAAGAAATTTCTGCGGCCGCGCTCAGGGCCGGCATGCTCGACCTCAAGGCTTATGCGGCGATCCTGCTGCGCGAAGGCCACACCAGCGTGGAGGAAGTGCTGCAGGTGGTCAGCGTGGCGGAGTAGCTGGACTGCCGAATTGCCGAACTGCGGAATTGCCGAATCGAAAAACTCGAACATCGAGCCCGGCGACCGCCGGCCGGGCGTTTGCTTTTGTCATGCTGAGAGAAACAGAAGAAGGCGGATGGGCCGCCTTTTTCTGGGCAGTCGAAGGACCCCTGAATTAACCGAGAAACCCGGGCGAGCACTCGCGGTCCAGGCCCCAACGCACCGTTCACTTCGCGACTACAATCAACCCATGCCTGCGCTGGGCAAAGTGCTCGTCATGTTCGGAGCGCTGATCGTGCTTGTCGGCCTGCTGCTCATGCTGGCCGGCCGCACCAACCTGCCAATCGGCCGCTTGCCGGGCGACATTGTCTACCGCGGCAAGAACGTCACGTTCTACTTTCCGCTGGCCACATCGCTGCTGTTGAGCGTGGTGCTGTCGCTCGTCTTCTACCTGATCGGGCGCTTGGGAAGGTAAAACTTTTCACCGCAGAGGACGCAGGGGCACGTGCTTCTGATCTCTGCGCTTTCCGCGCCTCTGCGGTGGGCTTTCCTAGTGTCCCCGGTGATAAGGATGCCCGGCGAGGACGGTGAAGGCCCGGTAGAGCTGCTCCGCGACGACGACGCGCGCCAATTCGTGCGGCAGCGTCATCTTGCCGAGCGAGAGCTGCACGGCGGCGGCGCGCCGGGCGGCGTCGGTGAAGCCGCCGGCCGGCCCGATGGCGAACAGCAGTGTTTGCGTGCCGCGCTGCTGGTGGTCGCGGAAGAACGCAGCCAATTCCTCCGAACTCATCTGCTTGCCGCGGACGTCGAGCAGGACGAGCGTGGCGCGCTGCTTGGCCGCGAACTCCCGGAGCGCGGTTTCGCTTTTCAGCTCGATGCCTTCGGTCGAGACATAGCGGCCCAGCCGCTTCAGGTATTCGGCGGTCAGCGAGGCGATGGCCGCTTCTTTGGTTTTGCCGATCCAGGCGAGCTTGAGTTTCACGCGCTAATGGATACCACGACGACGCTGCCGTGTCGCTCGCCTCGCGAGCTTGCTACGTTCATCGCCCGGAACCCAGCGCTTACGCCGCGGGCCACCAGACCGGTTGATGCAGGTCCAGTAATAGGAAGCAGCTTCGTTGGGCCCCGGGCGTCCGCGCAATGGCGAGCATTGTAAAGGTACCCCACCCCCTCCCCGGGTGGTCTTTGGGAATCAGCGGGTTGGCGGAAAATTCCCGCCAGATCTTCGGATTCAAAGGGGTTGGAGGCAAAATCTTGAGCCCGTAGGAGTTCCTGTCAAAGAGCGAAAACCGGCGCGTGTGCGCGGGCCTGCTTTCAGGGTAGCAGAGCGGGCTGGGGAAATGGGAAGGCGCGGGAAAAGTTTAGTTGGCGATATTTGTGTGGATTAGGCGAGATTGGGGTGCTGTGGGGGCTTGACAGGTTTTTCGCGCTTCCAGGTCAGCGCCGCAGAGAAGGCAGCGCGGACCGTTGGCACCTTGGCGGGTGCGACCGAGTCTCCATGGTTCAATCGGCGGCGGGGTCCATGCCGTGCCTGTCGCCGGCGGGGCGGGCGTCGAGGGCGAGGCGCAAGCGGCGGCCGAGTTCAGGGAAGTCGAACGGCTTGTACAGGATGTTGCCGGTTTCCGCGAGGCCGGGCTCGGCGTAGCCGGACATGTAGAGCGCCTTGATGCCCGGCCGATAGGCGCGGATGGCCTTCACCACGGCATCTCCGCGAAGGCCCGGCATGAGGAGGTCGGTGAGCACCAGGTGGATGGGCCCGCCGTATTCGATGGAGCGCGCCACGGCCTCCGATCCATCGGCGGCTTCGAGGACACTGTAGCCGAGGGACTCCAGGTAGGCGCGCGTCATGGCGCGGATTCCGGATTCGTCTTCCGCCAGGAGAATGGTTTCGTTGCCGCCGCCGGGCGCCGCCAGCGAAGAAGAAGCGAACGGGGTGGCCGGGGCGGCCTGAACCCGCGGCAGGAAGACGCGGAACGTGGTCCCGCGGTTGAGCTCGCTGTGCACTTCCACGCGCCCACCGGCGCGTTCGGCGATGCCGAGGACGGTGGAAAGACCAAGGCCGGTGCCGCGGCCGAGCTGCTTGGTGGTGAAGAAGGGCTCGAAGATGCGCGCCTGCACCTCGGGCGTCATGCCGTAGCCGGTGTCGCTGACCTCGAGAACGGCGTAGTCGCGCGTGGTTTCGCCGCTTTCCTGGGCGACGCGCGCCCCGTAGCTGGAAGTGGCGATGGAAAGCCGCCCGCCCTCGGGCATGGCGTCCTGCGCATTGACCGCCAGATTCATGATCATCATTTCGACCTGGGAGACATCGGCGAAGATGGGCAACTGGTCGTGGGCGACGGAAACCTGGAGCTGGATCTGGTCGGAGAGCAAGCGCTCGAGCATGCGCTCCATGTTGAGGACGATGAGGTTCAGGTCGGCCACCGCGGGCGCTTCCGGCTGCTTGCGGCTGAATGCCAGCAGCTGCTTGGTGACGGAGGCGGCGCGGCGCGTGGCCGCCAGTATCTGGCCGGCGATGGCTTGGCGTTCCTCGGAGGAAGGATTCTCCTTGAGCTGGTTGACGTAACCGGAGATGAGCATGAGGACGTTGTTGAAGTCATGCGCGATGCCGCCGGCGAGGCGGCCCACGGCCTCCATCTTCTGCGACTGGCGCAGGTCGAGTTCCAGGTTGCGGGCGCGGGTGACGTCGCGGAAGCTCCACACGCGGCCGGTGATGCGGCCGTTGATGCGCTGCGGCTGCGAATAGCGCTCGAAGATGCGGCCGTCCTTGAAGTGGAGCACGTCGTAGCTGGTGGCCGCCGGGTCGGAATAGAGCTCACGGACCCGTTGCAGAAATTCGTTCGGGCTCTGCAACTGGTTGAGGACTTCGGCCAGCAAGGCGTCGTCATCACGGCCAACGGAAGCTTCACCACCCAGGCGCCACATCTCGATGAACTTCCTGTTGCAGCTGGTCACCTTGCCTTCGTTGGAAACGACCAGGATGCCGTCGGCGGTGGAGTCCAGGGTTGCGTTCAGCACGGAGACGGTCTGCTGCAGGCGGTCTTCGACCTGGCGGCGGGCCTGGTTCTCGATGCGAAGCTCGGCGTTGATCCTGGCCAGCTCGGTGGTGCGCCTGGCGGCTTCGGCTTCCACGTCGGCGTTGGAGCGGCGAATGGCGGCCACAATCTCCTTGCGGTAGCGGAGATCGCGGGCGACAAAGATGACGGCGCGAATCCTGGGGTCGTGCAGGCAATTGTTGGCGACGATCTCGAACGGGACCCATCCGCCGGCGCGGTGGCGCAACCTGAGCACCGACGGCACGCGCTCGCCGGCGTGCTGGACCGTATGGGAATACTCCTGAGCGGCGCGGGGAGCGTCTTCGGGGTGAATGAACTCGAAGATGTTGCGTCCTTTTACGTCCGCGGGACGATGCCCCAGTATTTTTTCGGTATGAGGGCTGACGTACAGAATGATTCCGGCGGGGCCAAGGAGGGCCAGGACCTCGGGGGCGTTTTCGACAAGCGCTCGAAAGTTCTTTTCGCGCGGGCCGGTGCCGGCGATGCCGTCATCGGGCCCCTTGTGTGAAGGGTCCATGCGGGACCTCACGCCGTTGGTGGTGAGCAGCTAAGCTGGGGCGGGCCGCGCCCTGACTGCACTGGAAATGGGCGGCCAGCCGGGATATTTGGATGCCTTGGGCGGAGAGAACGACAACCGTAGTACTACGGGAGCTGCCGGGCAGCAGCCATGGAAAAGCGCCGAGTGCGCGGCTAACGGAGGCCGTAGCGTTTGCGTTTTTCGAGCAGCGTTTTGCGGCTGATGCCGAGGATGCCGGCCGCCATGGTCTTGCGGCCGTGGGTGAACTCGAGGACCTCGGCAATGTAGGCGCTCTCCAGCTCCTGCAGCGACATCTTGCGGCCCTCGCGTGAGGCGAAGCGGAGGTGCGAGGGCAAGTCCTGCGGCGTGATGGAGGCGCCCTGGGCGTGGAGCACGGCGCGCTCCATGATGTCGCGCAGCTCGCGCACGTTGCCGGGGAAGCTGTAAGCGCCCAGCGCCAGCAGGGCTTCCGGCGCGATATGGAGGCGCGGGCGGTGATGGACTTCTGTGAGCAGGGCGGCGAAGTGGCGCGCCAGGGGGGCGATGTCGCCCGGGCGGGTGCGCAGCGGCGGGACGCTCAGGCCGGGCGGGTTGAGCGAGAAGTACAGGTCCTCGCGGAAGGCGCGGCGCGCCAGCGCATGCTCCAGGTCCGCCGAGGTGAGCGCGAAGAGGCGCGCGGCCAGCGGCACCTTGAGCTCCGACCGGTTGGGCGAAAACTGGCGCTCTTCCAGCGCGCGCGCCAGGCGCGCCTGCGCCGGCATGGGCAGGGCCGCGATCTGGTGCAGCACGACCGCGCCATCACCGGCCATCTGCAGGCATCCCTGGCGCAGCCTGGGTTCCGGCGCAGCGGCGGCGCCATGGGCAGGCAGGGGGCTGGGGGTGATGGCGCCGAAGAGTTCGACTTCCAGGGCCTCGACGGGCAGGGCGGCGCAGTCCAGGTGAAGCAGGGGCTGGTGGCGGCGGCTGCTGAGGCATTGGACGAGGGCGGCGATGGTCTGCTTGCCGGCGCCGCTTTCACCGCAGATCAGAACGGCGGCGCTTTCCGGAATCTCCCGAAGATGATCGAGCAGGCGCAGGGAGACCGGGTCGGCGGCGACGTAGCGGGCAAACAGGGCGGGAAGGGCGGCGCCGGGTCCTAGCGGCGGCGCTTCGGCTTGCGGCCCTGTCTGGAGTTCGTTCTCGACTGCGGGCGAGGTTTCCGGCTGGCCGTCTTCCGCGTCGCGGCCCGGCCAGCGGATGAGCCGGCCGCGCGACGCTGAGGCGCGGCGCGGCGCGCTGGCCGCGCCATCATGGGCGGGGCCGCCAAGTCGGCTGCGCTGACCCGTTTTGCCGATTTCCATAGCCGCTCCAGGTCGTAGAACTTGCGAGCGCTCTCGGAAAAGATGTGGACCACGAAGTCCACGTAATCGAGCAGCACCCAATCGGCCTGGCGGTAGCCTTCCACGTGGGTCGGGCGGAACCCGGCCGAGGAGAGTTGCTGCTCTACCTCATCGGAGATGGCTTGAATCTGCCTGGGGTTGCTGCCCGAGCAGACAACGAAATAGTCGGTAAAGGCGCTCGAGCCCTTTTCCAGCTCGAGAAGGGCGATGTCGGCGGCTTTCTTGGCTTCGCAGGCCTGCACGGCCTGGAGGACGCCGGCGCGGGCGTCGGTGGCTGGCTGGGGAAGGCGGAGGGAATTCATTCGGTCGGGGGGGTCCTTGTATCTCCTCGCACACATCTTACCTTGGTTTGCGCCGCCGTGCTGCGAGCGGCGACGCCTGATTGCGGAATTGCCGAACTGCGGAATTGCCGAATTGGAAGCACTTTGCAGTGCCCGTCAATTCGGCAAATCGGCACTTCTGCAATTCGGCAGTGCTAGAGGTAAAGCCCCTGCTTTTTGATGTAGCCGGCGACGGCAGGGCCGACGTACTTTTCCAGCGGACGCTTGCCCTGGGCGGCGGCGCGGATGGCGGTAGCGGAGACGTCTTCGTGCACGGTGTCGAGCAGGTGCAGGGTGGCGCCGGGGAGCACGATGGATCCCTGCGCGGGCTGGTTGTGGAACGGCTTGCGGGCGGCGGCGCTGGGGCGCAGCGATTCGGGGAGGGCTGCGGCCACGTCGGCCAGCGATGAGCCGGGGCGCGAGGCGATGATGAACTCCACCTCGCGCAATAGTTCCTCGGGACGGCGCCAGGTGGCGATGTCGAGAAACGCGTCGATGCCAATGAGGAAGTAGAGCTTGTCGGCCTTGCGGAGCTGCTGCTTGAGGCGGCGCACCGTGTCGATGGAATACGCCGCCGCGGAACTGCTGCCGGCGGCTACGGCGTGATCGTGATGGCCCTTGCGGCGCGGCGAGTGCGAGGGCGCGTGTCCCGGGGAGCGCGCGGGCGCCACGTCGTTCATCTCGTGCTGCGGCGCTTCCAGCAGCGATGGGACGAACGCCTTCTCGCCCTGCGTGGCCAGCGCCACCATGGCGTAGCGATGCTCGAACGGCGCCAGGTTGCGCTGTTTGTGCGGCGGCGCGCCGGTTGGAACGAACAGCACTTTTCCCAGCTCGAACTGCTCGCGCGCGGCGCGCGCCACGGCGAGATGTCCGCGATGAATCGGGTCGAACGTGCCGCCGAACAGGGCGATGTTCATCGGTGGATCCAACCAAGTTTACAGTTCACAGTTTACCGTTCACAGCGAACACCAAGGGCGGTGGTTCACGCTGCCCGCAGTTTTTCCAGGCGTCGCGCCATGGAGTATTTCAGCTCGTCGATGCCTTCGCCGGTGACGGCGGAGATGGCGTGGAACTCGAGGCGGTGGCGCTTGGCGAACTTGCGGAGCTGTTCCAGTTTTGGAGGCCCTTTTCCCCCGGCTGAGCCGCTCGACGACTTTTTCGAACCACGCTTCGAAGAGGCGTTTGCGTGTTTAGCGGCGGCCGAGGTCGTTGCGCCGGGCCCGGGCGCCTGGGCGGCGTCAATCTTGGAGGCCACCAGGATGACGGGCTTGTCTTCCAGGTGGGCGCCGAAGCTGGCCAGCTCGTTCATGATGACCTTGTAGTCCTGGACCGGGTCGGGGCGGCCGCTGGAGTCGCTCACGTCCACCAGATGGACCAGCAGGCGGGTGCGCTCGATGTGGCGGAGGAACTGCGTGCCCAGGCCGGCCCCGGTGTGCGCGCCTTCGATCAGGCCGGGAATGTCGGCGACGACGAAGCTGCGATGGCCGGGGTCGCCGGGCGTGCCGAGCGAGACCACGCCGAGAATGGGCTCGAGCGTGGTGAACGGGTAGTCGGCAATTTTGGGGCGGGCGGCGGAGATGCGCGAGATGAGCGTGGACTTGCCGACGTTGGGGTAGCCGACGAGGCCGACGTCGGCGAGCAGCTTGAGTTCGAGGCGCAGATGGCGCTGCTGGCCGGGGCGTCCGAGTTCGTGCTCGCGGGGCGCCTGGTGGGTGGAGGTGGCGAAGCGGGCGTTGCCGCGTCCGCCGCGTCCGCCGCGGGCGACGACGATGCGCTCGCCGGGCCGGGAGAAGTCGTGCACGCGCTCGCCGGTGTCTTCGTCGTAAACGATGGTGCCGACGGGCACTTTGAGCACCACGTCCTGACCTTCGCGGCCGGTGCGCTGCGAGCCTTCGCCGTGGCGTCCGCGCTCGGCCTTGTACTCGGGATTGAAGCGGAAGTGCACCAGCGTGTTGTGGCTCTCGCTGGATTCCATCAGGATGTCGCCGCCGCGTCCGCCGTCGCCGCCCGAGGGCCCGCCGCGCGGGACAAATTTCTCACGGCGGAAGGCGACGCAGCCGTTGCCGCCGCCGCCGGCGTAGACCCTGATTTTTGCTTCGTCGATGAACATCTAAAACTTCTTTGCCACCGATTCACACGGATGAGCACGGACCAGTGGTCATTCGAACAGGTAAGACATGCCCGTTCCGCCGTCACCAGGTCGCGTAATCGGTCGTTGCGCCACAATTCTGTACGAAAGTTGCAGCGGACAGCCGGGAAAAGCAAAGAAGGGGCGCGCCGGCCCCTTCTCCTGGAATCTGAGTTCATCCGTGGGAATCCGTGGCGAACTTAGTTCTTCGCCGGTTCGACCAGGACGAACTTGCCCATCGAGCCCTTGTCCACGAACTTCACCGTGCCGGTGATTTTGGCGAACAGGGTGTCGTCTTTGCCGCGGCCCACGTTGAGGCCCGGCTTGATGCGGGTGCCGCGCTGGCGCACGATGATGGAGCCGCCGGGCACGAACTGCCCGCCGAAGACCTTGACGCCCAGCCGCTGCGCGTTCGAGTCGCGGCCGTTGCGTGAGCTGCCTAGTCCTTTTTTGTGTGCCATGAATCAGTTCTCAGTTCCCGGTCCTCAGTTCGCAGAGAACCGCAAAATCGTGAGACGCAGCGAGCTACGTCTCTGCAAACTTCTTACTTCTTCTTTTTCGGCGCGGCCTTCCTGGCCGATTTGGCGGCCTTGGGCGCGGCCTTCTTAGCTTCCGCCTTCGGTTTGGCAGCAGCCGGGGCGGCGGCCTCAGCGGCCGGCTTCGGCCTGGGCTGCTTCACCGGCCTGGGCTCGAGTGCGGGCGCGGTGAACTTCTGGCCGTCGAAGGCGATCTCGGTGATGCGGACGGCGGTGAAGCGCTGCCGGTGTCCGGCGAGCTTCTTGTACTGCTTCTTGCGCTTGTAGTGGAAGACCAGGACCTTGTCGCCGCGGCCTTCCTCGACCACGCTGCCGACCACGCGCGCGCCCGACTCGGGGCGGCCGATCTGGCCGTCGCTGGAGGAGACGGCGAGGACGTCGGCGAACTCGACCTGGCCGTCAGAGGCCGGGGTCTTCTCGATTCGGATCACGTCCCCGGGCGCGACGCGATACTGTTTTCCACCGGCGCGGATGACCGCGTACATAGAGCTGCCTCCAGAAATTTACGCTTGCACCGCACCGGCCCGCCAGGCAGGCTGCCGGGGTTCCCAGGCTCCCGGATGGAGCCAGAAGGACAGGCAAACTCAACGATTTTAGCGTGATAAGCGGCAGAGCGTCAAACTTTCCGCCCCCGTGAGACAATCTAGGCCGGACGCCGAAACATCCACCACCGAGGCACAGGGACACAGAGAAATGGCGGGGAAAAGCAAGCCGCGACGCGTCAAGCACTCCCCGGCGGCGCGTCCAAAGTCGCTGCGCGAGCACCTGGCCGCCATTGTTGACGTGTTTCCGCGGCTGACGGTGACCGTCCTGGCCGACCTGGTGGCCGACGAGTTTGTCTTCGGCGAGATTGCCCGGGTGTCGCGCGAGGCGCCGGTGCTGATCCTGAAGCACCGGGACCGGTCGGTGGCGCCGGGAGGCGGGGCGAACGCGATTGCGAACCTGGCCGAACTCGGCGTGAATGTGCTGCCGGTGGGCATCGTGGGCGACGACGAGCCCGGGCGGATGCTGCTGCAACGCTTCCGGCAGAAGCGCATACCGCTGGCCGGCATTTTGAAGCTGCGCGGGTACGACACGGTAACGAAGACGCGAATCCTTGCCGGCCACCCGCACACCAGCCGCCAGCAGGTGGTGCGGGTGGACCGCGAACCGGAGTCGGCGCCCGACGGGCACGCGCTCAAGGAGCTGGCGATCAGCGCGCGCAAGTATGCGGCGGCGAGCGATGCGTTCCTGATCTCCGATTACGGGTACGGCGCGGCGTCGCCCGACGTGTGGAACGCGGTGCGCGAGAGCCTGAACGGAATTCCGGTGACGCTCGATTCGCGCTATCGCCTGATGGCGTACAGCGGCATTACGGCGGCGACGCCGAACGAGCCCGAGGTGGAAGAAGCGCTGCGGGTCCGCATCAACAATCACGGCGAGCGGCTGGCGGCGGCGGCAAAGACGATCCTGGACCGCATGCGGCTGGAGTCGCTGGTGATCACGCGCGGGCGCGACGGCATGGTGGCCTTTGCGCGACGCAAACCGCCGGTGGCGATCCCGATCCACGGGCCGGAGGAAGCGGCGGACGTGACCGGCGCGGGCGACACGGTGATTGCTACGTTCACCGCCGCATTGGCGGCGGGCGCCGACGCCGAAGCGGCAGCGCGGCTGGCCAACATCGCCGGCGGCATCGTGGTGATGAAGCGCGGCACGGCCACGGTGGGCCGCGATGAACTGCTGCGCGCGATCGCGGCGTCTGCCTGATCCTCGCTGAATGAAACAAAACGAAAAACTCTACGACCGCGCCGGCATACGGCGGCGGGTGCAGGAGTGGCGGCGCCAGGGGCAGCGCATTACCTTGGCCAACGGCAACTTTGACCTGCCGCACGTGGGGCATGTGCGCTATCTAAAAGCGGCGGCCAGGCTGGGCGGCAAGCTCGTGGTCGCGGTGAACGACGACGCCAGCGTGCGCGCGCTCAAGGGCGAGGGGCGTCCACTGATGCCGGCCGAGGAGCGCGCCGAAATTGTTGCGGCGCTGAGCGCGGTTGACGCGGTGGTGATTTTTTCGGAGCCGGATGTGCGCGCGCTGATCTCGGAACTCCGCCCGGATTTTCACGCCAAGGGGACCGACTACACGGCCGAGAGCGTGCCCGAACGCGACGACGTGATCGCGAACGGCGGTCAAGTCGTGATCGTCGGCGATCCCAAGGACCATTCCACGAGCGAAATGATCCGCAAACTCAAGAACTCCGGCGCGGCCGCGAGCAGGCGCAAATAATGCAGCCCGCGGCGCCGTTTCTCGAGCAGGAGTCCGGCGCGGAGGCGCACATCGCGCGCGGCGGGGAGTGCGCCAGCGCAAGCGGGAAGCGCATCCAGCGCATCCTCATCGTTCGCCTGGGCTCGATGGGCGACATCATCCACACGCTGCCGGCGATTTCGCTGCTGCGGCGCCTTTTCCCGGGCGCGTCCCTGGGCTGGGTAATTGAAGCCCGGTGGGCTGAGCTGCTGGTGAGCCGGGGCGAGTTTTACGGGGCCAGCGCAGTGCGTCCCGAGAAGCCGCTGGTCGAAGCGGTGCACGTGGTGGACACGGCGGCGTGGCGGAAGTCGCTGCTCGCGGCCGACACGCGCGACCGCCTGCGGGCGGTGTTGCGGCAGGTGCGCGGCGAGCACTACGACCTGGCAATCGATTTCCAGAGCGCGATCCGCTCGGCGGCGGCGGCCATGCTCTCCGGCGCGCCGCAACGCTTTGGGTTTTCGCGGGCCATCGAAACGCCGGCGAGCCTGTTCTACACGCGGCGGTTCGAGTGGTCGGGAACGCACGTGGTGGCGCAGAACGCGTCGCTGGCCATCGAATCGGCCAGGGCTGTGAATGCTTCCGGAAGCGGGAACGTTCTCCCCCGGGAACACGGATTCGAATTGCCGCGCGATGCGCGGCAGGATGCCTGGGCCAGCGACGAACTGGCGCGGCGCGGCGTGGGCAGTTTTGTGTTGATGAATCCCGGGGCGGGCTGGGGAGCCAAGTGCTGGCCGGCGGAGCGCTTTGCCGCCGTGGCGCGGGCGCTACGCATGCACGGGCTCACGTCGCTGGTGAATCACGGGCCGGGCGAGGAGGCGCTGGCCGCGGCCGTGGCGGAGCAGAGCGGGGGCGCGGCGCAGACGCTGGCGTGCGGCATCGGCCAACTGATCGCGCTCACGCGGCGCGCGCGGCTCTGCGTGGGAGGCGACACCGGCCCGACGCACCTGGCGGCGGCGCTCGGAGTCCCCGTGGTGGGCATCTACGGACCGACCGATCCGGCGCGCAACGGGCCGTATGGCTCGGCGAGCATCGTGCTGCGGAGTCCGGAGAGCGTGACGTCGCACGCGCGGCGAGCCGATCCGGAGCTGGGGATGCTGCAGATCCAGGCCGAAGATGTGATCGCGGCGGCGCGGCAGTTGCTGGCGAGCGCGAGGATGGAGCGGCGGTGAGCGCGAACACGGCTTCGTCGAGCGCCGGCGCGCAGCCGCAACCGGGCGCGTGGCGGCGGATCGCGCGGCGCATCCGCGTGCCGCTGGGATTTGCTTTCGCGGTCGTGTACTTCTGGCTGGCGCAGCCTTCGGCCGTGTCGCTGGCGATCGGCGCGGCCATCGCCGTTGCGGGCCTGGCGCTGCGCGCGGCGGCTTCCGGACACGTGCGCAAGAACGCCGAGCTGACCACCAGCGGTCCGTATGCCTACACGCGCAATCCGCTGTACCTGGGCTCGGTCATCATCGCGGCGGGATTCGCGGTCGCGGCGCGGAGCTGGTGGATCGCCGGTCTGCTGGCGGTGATGTTCGCGGCGATTTACTGGCCGGTGATTCTGGGCGAAGAGGAATTTCTGCGGTCGCAGTTTGCCGAGTTCGACGACTACGCGCGCAGGGTCCCCAGGCTGCTGCCGCGGCTGCGGGCATCAGCGCCCCGCGTGAGCGCCGAAAATCGCGGCGCGAACGTGGGGCACCATGAGGGCGGCCCGAACATGGGGCACCCGGAAATCGGCGCCGGTGGCGGCTTTTCGCGCGAACTGTACGTGAAACATCGCGAGTACAATGCGCTCATCGGCGCGGCGGCGATGCTGGCCGCGCTGGCGGCGAAGATGATCTGGATACGATGAGGCTCTTCAACGCAGAGGACGCAGGGGCACGCGGAGGGCGCAGGGGATTGCGAGAGTCGAAGGTGAACTTCTGAAGTTCAGCGTCACCGGGGTGTTCGCCGGCTGCGCTTTGCTTTGCGCCGCGACGCTTCTGCCTGGGCAATCGCCGCCGCAGGCGGCGATCACCGGCAGCATCCAGCCGCCGCCCTCCGGGTTCCAGTTTCCCAACAACACGACGTATGTGTACGAGGTCGAGTGGCGGCTGTGGAACGCGGGCACGGCCACGATCAAAATGGAGAACCTCGCCGGCGAGCAGCATGTCCACGTCGAAGCCGACTCGGCGGGATTCGTCTCGCTGCTCTACAAGGTGCACGACCGCTTCGATTCCTACTTCGATCCGCGGACCTTCTGCTCGTCGCGCATCCTGAAGCACACCGAAGAAGGACTGCGGAAGCGCGATACCGCGATCCGCTTCAATGCCGCGCGCGGCAAGGCCGAACTGGCAGAGACGAACCTGCGCTCCAACGAGCGCAAGCAGGCAGAACACGACATCCCGGCGTGCGTGACGGATGTGATTTCGGCATTGCTGTATGCCGGTTCGTTACCGCTGGCGGACGGCGCTACTTACGTGTTTCCGCTGGCCGACGGCAGCGACACGGTCGACGTAAAGCTGCACGTGCAGGGCCGTGAGCAGGTGAAGACGCAAGCGGGGACGTTCCGCGCGGTGAAGACCGAGCCGGAGGCGAACAAGGGCGTGCTGAAAGAACGCGGGCGCGTATGGGTGTGGTTCACCGACGATGCTCAGCGCATTCCGGTGCAGATGCGGGCACGGCTGTTCTGGGGGACGCTGACGTTCAAGCTGCTGCGGGTGGAGAAATAGCTGCCGGCTGCCGGCAAAAAGCGAATCGGACAACAGCGCCCTGCACACTGGATTCGCCATGTTTCTCCGGAAAATGTTTCTTACCAGCAGCCAGCGAGAAGCCAGCAGCTACTGCAGGCGAAAGCGCTCGTTCATCAGGCGCTGGAGGCGGGGCTTGTAGAGGATGTCGTAGGCGAGTTCCTTGCCGGGGAACATGGCGAGGGCGGCGCGGCGGGAATTGGCCACCAGTTCTGACGCTTCTTCCAGGGTGAGGTCTGATTCCTGGCTCAGGACCGACATGACCATGCTCATCATGATCTGCAGGCGCCGTATCTTTCGATTCTCGTCCTGCTGTTCTTCTGAGTAGCCCTTCCCTTGCTCGGTACGTTCCGGCATCTCCATGGTTGACCTCAGTGGCCCGGCGGCCCGAAGGCTGGGCAACATCGTCCATCGCCGCAGTACAATTGGATGTTTCGCGCTCCGGGACGGTTGCAGCCCGCTGAAACCGCGCTTGCGGCGCGGCCTGGCGAGTACTGTTCGCCAGCGCTCGCGATGCCGTGATTTTTCCTGCCGCGCGCGGCAACGCTGGGCGCATCATACAACGGGTTCGCGGGAAGGCAAGCTGACGACATTGAGCACGGCGCACGAAAGTGCGGGCGCGTGATTACCCAGGAGGCCTCCGATGGCGAACGAACCGGAAGAAGTGACGGAAGGCGAAGGCGAGGACAACCGCGAGCTGGTTGAAGTTTTCGACACGCAGCAGGAATCGGAAGCGATGGTCGTGCGCGGGCTGCTGGAGTCGGCGGGCCTGGAGGCGCTGATGAGCTCGCTCGACGCGCCGCAGGACGTGCTGCCCGGAGTGGGCGGCGTGATCGTCCGCGTTCCGGCCGGCCAGGCGGGCGAGGCGCGGCGCATCATCGAAGAATACCGGCAGTCGCCGGGCAGCGAGCCCGAGCCGCCGCCGATCAACGAAGACTCGGCAGCGTAGGCGTCACGCTGCGCCCGTCGAGATAGAACGTGACGGCGCCATGCGTGTCGGTGCGGAAGGTCGTGACCTGTGCCGCGGCCAATCGCCGGACCACCTCCGGCCGCGGATGTCCAAAATTGTTGTGGAAGCCGGCGGAGATGACGGCGAAGCGCGGGTGTGTGGCCGCCAGCAGCTCCGGCGTGGTCGAGGTTGCGCTGCCGTGGTGCGAGACCTTGAGCAGGTCGGCGGCGGGACCTTCTTCGGCGATGCGGCGCTCGACTTTCTTTTCCGCGTCGCCGGGAAGCAGGGCTGAGGTTGCGCCGAAGGTGAGCTTGAGGGCGAGCGAATCGTTGTTGCCGGCGCGGTTGGCGGGCTGCCAGTCGGAGGGCGGAGCGAGGACGCGAACGGAAGCGCCGCCGAAAGAAAACTCGCCGCCTTCGGCGTGATGGACGACGTTGACGCCGAGTTCCGCAGCGGTCTTCAGTAATTCGGTATAGGCCGCCACCGGCGGATTGGCCCCAACCCACAACTCGGGCGGACGGAAGTTGCGCAGCACGGCGCGCAATCCGCCGATGTGGTCCTGGTGCGCGTGCGTGAGCGCGACGGCGTCGAGTTGCGTGATGCCGCGCTGCCACAAGTACGGCGACACGACGTCTTCGCCATAATCGAACTCGGAGCGCATGGGGCCAAGCGCGCCGCCACCGTCGATGAGCAGCGTCTTGCCTTGCGGCGAGACGACGAGGAGCGAGTCGCCCTGCGAGACGTCGATGGCGGTGACTTCCAGAACCCCGGGGCGGAATTGCGGCGCCGGGTGCGGCGCGCTCAACCAGGCGGCCGGGGCGATGAGCAAGACACACGCCGACACTGCGAAGACGCGCCTGCGGCGCACCAGCAGCGCGGCGGCGAGGGCCGCGAGCACGCAGGCGAGCACGACGCTGACGCCGGGCGTGGAGACGCGCAGGTCGGCGATTCGCACCTGCGAGACGGCGCCGGCGGCGCCTTCGATGAAGTGCAGGCAAGCGGCGGCGAACGCGGCCGCGGCTTGCGCCAGCGGCAGAGCGACGAAGCTGAGCGAGACGGCAACCATCGCCGCCGGCAGCAGCAGTCCGGCGACGGGCACGGCGAGGATGTTGGCCGGAACTCCGAGCGTGACCGAGCGATGGAAGTAGAGCGCCATGGGCAGCGCCATGGCGAGTTGCAGCACGGCCGAGACGACCAGGACCTCGAACATGCGAAAGATCGCGCGCGCGGCGAGTGTGACGGCGGCGTCGCTGATCTGGCGCGATGTCCAACGGATGATCTTTGCCGGCAGAAGCGAAGCGATGCGCCCGGCCATGAGGCGCAGGTCGAGGCGAAACTGCGCCAGCCGCGGGGGCAGCGAGAGGTCGAGATCGGCGCTCTGGAGGTGAGCGAGGGCGCGGCGATACGGCGCGGATGTTCGCTCAACGAGTGGCGCGGCGATCGCGACGATGGCGAGGACAGCGGTGAACGACATCTGGAAGCCGGCGCCGAAGAGCGCACGCGGATCCACCGCCAGCATCACCAGCGCCGCCGCGCCGATGGCGTTCAGCGGCGCGCGCTCGCGGTAGACGAGCCGCGCCGCCAGGTACACGCTGAGCATGAGCGTGGCGCGCCAGACGGGAGCGCCGTCGTCATTCAACCAGGCGAACGCGATGGCGGCGGCCACGGCGCCCGCCGTGGCGAGCACGACCGGCAGCCGCAGGCGGCGCAGCAGCCAATAAATAAAGAGAGCGATCACGCCGAGGTGAAGGCCGGCGACGACGAGCAGGTGATAGACGCCGCTGCGCTGGAAGGCGGTACGCGTGTCGCGGTCGAGCAACGAGCGCTCGCTGATGAGCATGGCGGAGAGCAGCGCGGCGTCATGCGGCGAGAACAGGCGCGCGAGCGCGTCGAGGACGGCGCGGCGGGCCCGGGTGCGCCATAGGCCGGGGTGGGTGCCGGCAAATCCGGGAAGCGATTCCACGCGATCTGCGCGCGCGGAGACCAGCGCGAGGATGCCGCGATCGGCGAGGTAGCCCTTGTAGTCGAACGAGCCGGGATTGCCGAAGTTGCGCGGAAGGCGCGGTGTGGCGTCGAAGCGCAGGCGCTGGCCGTAGGTGAAGGCGCGCGTGCCGGCATCGTCGTCTTCGTCTTCGGTGTAGCGCTCCGGAGAGAGGTCCAGCCGCATGCCGACGCGCATGGGTACGACGATGGCCGGGCGATCGTCGTCGTAATTGATCTTCAACTCTTCGGTTTCGAGGTCAACCAGTTGGCGGTCGCCGCGCGCGCCGAGTTCGCGAGAGACATGCGCCGTGACGGTGATGATGTCGCCGCGGGTGAAAGGTGCGAGATCGGGTGCGCGGCCAGCGGCGACCTGGCCGGCGAGTGCGAGCGCGCCGAGCGGCAGCATGGCGGCGATCGCGAGCGCGGAGGCGAGCGCCAGGTTTCGGCGGAGAAAAATGACGGCGCCGATGAGCAGCGCGATCGCCGCAACGAACCACCACAGCGGCGGCCGCCAGGCGTAACGGGCGAGCAGAATTCCGGCAGCGAAGCCGAGGGCGAGCCAGAGCAACGGCGCCTGCGCGTTCTCGCGGACAGCGGCGGGTGCGGCTGCTGGCATATGGGAAATGAGTTTCCAGTTTCCCGCTTCCAGTTTCCAGAACCGCGCGGCGGCCAAGAACCAGGAACGAGAAACGAGAAGCGGGAAACTGCGCAGTCAGCGCGCCAGTTCCACAAGAAGTTCCACGTGGAACGTTTGTGGGAACAGGTCGATCAGGTGGACGCGCTCGACGCGGTAGCCGGATTCTAGCAACGCTTTCAGGTCGCGCGAGAGAGTGGCCGGATCGCAGGAGAGGTAGTGAAGGCGGGGCGCGACGATAGCGGCGAGGGAGCGGGTGACGCGCGGGCCGAGCCCGCCGCGCGGCGGATCTACAACGATCAGTTGAGGTTGCGGGCGTTTCGGAGAGCGCTCAAGGAAGGCATCGGTGGAGCTGCGCACGGCCTTGACGTTTGCTGGCGCGTTGCGGCGGAGGTCCTGAAATGATGCGTCGCCGGCCTCGACAGCGACGACGCGCGCGAATTTTTCGGCCAGGGGGAGCGAGAACAAGCCGACGCCGGCGTAGAGGTCCCAGGCAAGGTCGCCGGCTGCGGCGCCGGTGACGAGCGCGGGGAGATTGGGAAGGAGGTGGCGATTGGCCTGAAAAAACGATCCGGCGGAGACGCGGTAGGTGCGCTGATCCACCTTGTATTCGAGTTCGCGCGCGCCAGCGCTCGCGAGCAAACGCGGCTCGGCCTGGTGGCGCTCGTTGACCGCGCTGAGCAGCGCGACCCCAACGGCTTCGGGCAGGGCGGGGGTGAGTTGCTCCAGGAAGGCAGAGCAGAGTTTCTCGCCGGCGCGCGCGTGGAGGTGGCGAGCGGCATGCAGCTCGACGAGAAGGCGCTCGCCGGCGGCGCGGGCGAAGAATTCGACTTCGGCGATGCCCGCCGGAAACTTGCCGCCGCGACCGAGTTCGGTGACCACGCTGATCGCGCGGTTGATGAGCGGCGAGCTGATGGGACAGCTCTCGACGGGGAGCAGTTCGCGTGCGCGGTGCCGCGCGTAGCAGAGCGCAAATTCAGGAGTGGCACGGACGCGCAGGCGCGTGCGATTGCGGTAGTTCCACGGCGGCGAGGTGAGCACGCTGATCGGGCCGCGCCAGTCCAGGCGCGCGAGGCGGCGAAAGTTTTCGCGCGCGATGTCCTGCTTGATCCGGAGCTGGTGTTCGTAAGTGGTGTGCTGGTAGTGGCAGCCGCCGCATTGGCCGTAGTACGGGCAGGGCGGCTCGGTGCGGTGCGGCGAAGGCGTGAGCACGCGGTCGCGGCTGAGGCGGGCGCGGGCGAAGCCGGGCTTTTCTTCAGTAATCGTCGCTTCGACGGATTCACCTTCAAGAACGAAAGGAACAAACACGGCCTTGCCGCGTTCCTGTCCGGGGTCCGCATCGGCGGGAAGACGCGCGAGACCGTCGCCGCCGTAGATCAGTTTTTCGATGGTGAGCTGCATTGGTCGGTCCATCCGTCGTTACCGCACGTAGGCGCGGCAAAGGGCGCGGCGCGAACCCGGGGCACTGTCATGCGAGTGCGGCCAGGGCTTCGCCCACGACAAAGATCGAACCGGTGATGACGACCACGCCGTTCGGTCCGGCTTGACGGCGGGCGCGCTCGACGGCGGCCGCGACCGCCGGCTCCAGGGCGATGTCGGCGCCGGCGCGGGCGGCGGATTCAGCGATTTCTTGCGGCGTGGCCGAGCGCGGGTTCGCGGCGTGGGTGGCAATGACGCGGTCGGCGAGAGGGAACAGGATTTCGGCCATCTCGGCGACGGCCTTGTCGCGCATGGCGCCGAAAACGAACAGCAGCGGACGCCCGGCAAAATTTTCGCTGAGGGCGGCGCGCAGCGCCCAGGCGCCGGCGGGATTGTGGGCCACGTCGAGGACGATGGTGGGCCCGCCGGCGATCACCTGGAAGCGGCCGGGCCAACTGGTTTTGCGGATGCCGCGCTCGATGTCGCGCGCGGTCACCGCAATTCCCTGCTGGTCCAGTTCGACGGCGGCGGCGATGGCCAGCGCCAGGTTGCGAAGCTGGTGGCGACCGACGAGCGGTGAGTCAACTTCGATTTCTTCGCCGAGGACGGCGAGGGGGTAGCGCTGGCGGAGCGTGGGATCGGCCAGGGCGGTGGCGCGCGCAGCACCGACGACTTCCCCACTCAAGCCAAAAGAGGGTTTGAGTGGGCCACGCGTTGGTCTGGGTGGGGCGCCCACGCCCGCCGAGCTGTGATTTTCGACGACGTGCGACGGCGCGTTGGGCGAGACCGGCGGCATGTAGGGGACGGCGCTGATGGCGCGGGCGCTGCGCTCGACGACGGCGCGGGCGAGCACGTCGTTGGCATGCGGATGCTGCGGCAGCAAAACGACGGCGCCGCCGGGGTGAATGATGCCGGCTTTCTCACCGGCGATTTCGGCGATGGTGTTGCCCAGAAATTTCTGGTGATCGAGCGCAATGTCGGTGATGACGGCGACGAGGGGCTCGACGATGTTGGTGGCGTCGAGGCGTCCACCCATGCCGACTTCGAGCACAGCAATCTCGACGCCGGCGGCGGCAAAGTACTCGAACGCCATGGCGGTGAGCATTTCAAAAAAACTGGGGCGCCAGGGCAGCTCGCCGGCCGAAACCAGGCGCTGGGCGGCGGCTTCCACGCGGTCGTAGATGGCGGAGAAATCGGCGTCGCTGATAAGGACGCCGTTGATTTGTATGCGCTCGTTGACGCGCAGCAGGTGCGGCGAAGTGTAGAGCGCGGTGCGATGTCCGGCGGCGTGGAGAATGGAGGCGAGCGTTGCGGCGGTGGAGCCCTTGCCGTTGGTGCCGGCGATCAGGACAGATTTGAAGCGGCGCTCGGGGTGTCCGAGCGCGCCGGTGAGGGCGCGCATGTGCGCCAGGTCGAATTTGTGCGATGGCGCGCGGGCCAGCTCGTGTCCCAGCGCGTAGAGCTGCTCGACGGCATGGGCGTAGGTGGACATGGGAAGAGTCCAGTGTAAATGAGGCGCGGAAGTGGGTGGCTCGCGCGGGGCATTGCGGCGGCAATCGGGTTCCTTCGCCTCGCCTCGTCCCGGCTGCGCCGGAACCGCGGCCTCGCTCAGGATGACTTCCGGCAAAGGGAGACGCAGCAAGCTACGTCTCTACGAGTTCGACGCCGGCGGCGCGGAGGGTTTCAGCGGCGAGGAGCGCCTTCGCTTCGAGCGAGGTCATGAGCGTTTCGCAGAAGTGAGGGCGAAGGCCGAGACGCTCGATATCAGGCATGAGCGAGGTGTCGCGCGTGTCGGCGACGAGCCGGTCGAGGAAATCGGCGTAGGCCTGAGCGATGCCGACAGCCGATGCGGGCAAGGCTTGCGAGCGCATCAGGTCAACAGCCGGTCCCGAGACGGCGGCGCCGCCGATGATGGGACTGATGGCGGCGACGGTGGCCGGAGTTTGGCGCAGGGCCTCGCGAATTCCGGGCACCGCGAGGATCGGGCCGATGCTGGTGACGGGATTGCTTGGCGCGATGATGACTGCCGACGCGTGCGCGATTGCCTGGAGCACCCCGGGCGCGGGGTGAGCGGACTCGGCCCCGGCGAAGCGCACGCCGCGGGCCGGAACCTGGTGGCGCTCACGCACGAAGTATTCCTGGAAGGCGAGTTCGCCGGCGGGCGTGGTGACGCGCGTTTCCACGCGGTCGTTGCTCATGGGCAGAATGCGCGCGGTGACCCGGAAGCGGCGCGCGAGTTCGGCGGTGGCCTCGGCCAGCGTGCTGCCTGAGGCGAGCAGGGCGGTGCGCGTCATGTGCGTGGCCAGGTCCCGGTCGCCGAGCGAGAACCAGGCAGGCCCGCCGAGGCGGCGCATGGCGTCGAGGCAGTGGAACGTATCGCCGTCAATGCCCCAGCCGCGCTCGCGACTGAGCACGCCGGCCAGGCCGTACATCACCGAGTCCACGTCGGGCGAGACGTGCAGGCCCCACCAGAGCAGGTCGTCGCCGGTGTTGACGATCACCGTGAGCCGTGAAGTTTCGGCGCCGAGAACAGCCTGGAGGCCCTGAAGGAATTTGGCCGCTCCGGTGCCGCCGGCGAGCACGGTGATCATGCGGCGCTCCACCACCCCATCATGCGCAACTCCGGCGCGCGCCGGGGGCCCCAGCCCGGGCGTAGCCTTCGCTGCCGGAGAGCTCGCGCAGGCGTTTGCTCAGCAGCGGCGAAGCACGTCGCTCGCTCATCGCGATGAATTCGGGATACACCGGCAAGCGCTGGCGCAATTCGAATCCGGCGGCGCTGGTGCGGCGCTCCAGTTCGTCCAGGTGCGGCCAGGGCGCCTCGGGATTGATGAAATCAGGCGTGAGCGGCGAGACGCCGCCCCAGTCGTTGATGCCGGCCGAGAGCAGGTGCTCGTAGCCGGGGCGCGAGAGGTTGGGCGGCGCCTGGATGTTGACGTTGCGCAGGATGAGTCTCGCGACGGCGATGGTGCGCAGCATCTCGCCGCGTCCCGGCTCGGGCCAGTGCGCCATGGGAATGGCGGCCTTGACGCGGAAATTCTGCACGATGACTTCCTGCACGTGTCCGCAGCGGGCGTGGAGATCGCGGATGGCGAACAGCGTGGCGACACGGTCGTCAGGCGTTTCGCCGATGCCGATGAGCAGGCCGGTGGTGAAGGGAATGCCGAGGCGCCCGGCATCGCGCAGCACGCGCAGGCGGCGGGCGGGAACTTTGTCGGGCGCGCGGTCGTGGGCGGCGCCGGGCGCGAGCAGATCGGTGCTGGTGGTTTCCAGCATGAGGCCGAGGCTGGGAGAAAACTGTGCCAGGCGCGCGAGCCACTCCTCGCTCATCAGGCCGGGATTGGCGTGCGGGATGAGCCTGGTTTCACGCAGCACGAGCTCGCACATCGCTTCCAGGTAGTGCAGCGTGGAGCGATAGCCGAGGCGGCGCAGTTCGGCGCGCATTTCCGGGAAGTCGAGTTCCGGCTTGTCGCCGAGGGAAAAGAGCGCTTCGGTGCAACCAAGTTTTTCGGCGGCGCGGGCGACGCCCAGGACTTCGTCGGGCGGCATGGTGTGCGCGCCGAGATCGCCGGGTGAGCGGCGGAAGGTGCAGTATCCGCAGTAGTCGCGACAGAGATTGGTGAGAGGAATGAAGGCTTTTCGCGAGTAGGTGACGACGCGCGGCTTGAAGGCTTCCTTTAAATTGCGCGCAGCGGCGAGAAGCGATGGGAGCTGGTCGTCGGAGATGCGGACAAGGGCGCGGGCGTCGGCGGGCGTGAGTTCGTGTCCGGATTCGGCGCGGGCCAGAGTGGCGGAGATGGTGGCGGCGGTCGCCATGCGTGCAATGATCGAGGATAGCACTCCGTGCGAGTGTGTCGTCCCTCGGGGGACTCGCGTCGTTGGCGCCAATCAGCGCTCGCACTCCGGGCCACGGCCGTGGCGTCGCTCCGGGGCCGGGGCGGGGACCGGCCGCGATTCGGCGCGGGGGGTTACAATTCCTGGTTGCCGTCTCCGCGTGAGGCGCATCCTTAATGTAAGGAGCTTTCCATGGCTGCATCGATCCCCGAGAAGTTCGCCGATCTGCTCAAGAAAGTCGCATTCGCCAACCTGGCCACGCTCATGCCCAGCGGCCAGCCGCAGGTGACGCCGGTGTGGTTCGATTACGACGGCCGCAATTTGATCGTGAACAGCGCTCGGGGGCGGCAGAAAGACAAGAACGTGCGCCGCGACCCGCGGGTGTCGCTCTCGATCCAGGACCCGGACAATCCGTACCGCTACCTGGAAATCCGCGGCAAGGTCGTGGACATTACCGAAAACGGCGCCGACGCGCACATCGACAAGATGGCGAAGAAGTACCTGGGGAAAGACAAGTATCCGGGGCGGTCGCCGGGCGAAGTGCGGGTGCTGTACAAGATCGAGCCGGAGAGATTCAGCTCGATGGGTTAAAGGCTTTCGCCGCAGAGATCGCACAGATCGCAGAGAGAAACCGGCTCATTCAGAGCCAGTGTCCGATCTGGGCGCGTTCAGCGGCGTGAGCAGCTGCGAACAACCAGCGCGATGGGCAGGCCGACGCAGAGCATGTGCGTCACGATTGCGATGGCGTGGCTGGTGGGGTTGAACGCGGGACGGCGCAGCAGCGAGAGCGGCTGCACGATCCAGTACATGACCAGGTAGACCGCCACCCCGTAGACGATGCCCCAAATCACCGCGCGCCCGGTGAGGAAGTGCAGGCGGCGGCTCGCGAAATAGAAGACGGCGGCGGCGGTGAAGGCGATGAGGAAGTGGAAGCCGGCGCCGAGCGCGGCGATTTCCCATCCGCCGGAGAAGGCTGCCTGGCCGAGCGCGCCGCTGGCAATGCCCTTCAGGATGCGGACCGGCCCGACACCGGCGCGCAGGTAAGCGGTGACGAACGCCGCCGTGAGGTCGAGGACGCCGCAGGTGAGTCCGGCGGCGAAGATCACGAGCGCGGGTGAAGCAACGGCCGGCGTGGCGGCGGTGGATGAACTTGCCATGTGTCTTCTCCGATCGGGCCGCGCCGGGTGAAAAGCGGCATTGCGCAAGAGGTTCGGCGCAAACTGCGCTCTCGGGCGCTTGCCACGTTTGAAAGCCCAATGTTAATGTTGCGGGCCTTGGCGCAGCAGTTTCCCACCTTTTTACTCCTGTTCGGGAGGCGCTGATGACGAAATCCGTATCCATTACCGTGAACGGCAGCGAGCGGAGGGCGCAGGTCGAGCCGCGGCTCCTGCTCGTCCACTTTCTGCGCGAGGTTGCGGGACTGACGGGCACGCACATCGGCTGCGAGACGTCGCTGTGCGGCGCCTGCACGGTGCTGATGAACGGCCGCGCGGTGAAGTCGTGCACGGTGCTGGCGGTGCAGGCCGACGGCGAGTCGGTGACGACGGTGGAAGGCCTGGCGAAAAACGGCGAGCTGCACGCCATCCAGCAGGGATTCTGGGAGGAGCATGGCCTGCAGTGCGGATACTGCACGCCCGGCATGATCCTGTGCGCTCACGACCTGCTGGAACACTCGACCGAACCGAGCGAAGCCGAGATTCGCGACGCCATCAGCGGCAACCTGTGCCGCTGCACCGGCTACCAGCACATTGTGAACGCGGTGAAGTCGGCGGGCCGCAAGATGAGCAAGCGCAAGGCGGCGCGCGCGGTGGGAGGGAGATAGCCATGGCGACGAAACCCTCCCCGAAGCCGAAGACGAAGGTGCGGCAGGCGCCGCAGGTTGTGCTGCAGAAAGCGAAGGAGAAGGCGCCGGCGCCGAGAACCGACGGCGCGCGCTGGGTCGGACAGAGCCTCAGGCGCAAGGAAGATCCGCGTCTTATCCAGGGGCGGAGCCACTACACCGACGATTTGCTGCTGCCGGGGTTGCTGCACTGCGTCTTCGTGCGGTCGCCGCATGCTTACGCGAAGATCGGCGCGATCAACGCCGACGCGGCGCTGGCGCATCCCGGGGTCGTTGCCGTGCTGACGGCGGACGATTTGGGCGAACTCGGCAATGTACCGTGCGCGGGCGCGCTACCGGGCCTGAAGGTGCCGAAGCATCCGGCGCTGGCGCGCGGATTCGCGCGCTACGTAGGCGAGCCGGTGGCGGCGGTGATTGCCGAAGACCTGTACGCGGCGCGCGATGCAGCCGACAAGGTCGAGGTGGACTACGAAGCGCGTCCGGCCGTGGTGGACATGGAGAAGGCGCTGGGCAAGGAAACGAACTTTGTCCACGACGAGTTCAAGACCAACCTGGCGTTCAGGCACGAGCTGAAGAACGGCGACGTGGCCGGCGCGTTCAAGACGGCCGATCGCGTGGTGAAGGCGCGGCTGGTGAACCAGCGGCTGGCGCCGATCCCGATGGAGACGCGCGGGGTCGTGGCGCAATACTTGCCGGGCGAGAAGACGCTCACGGTGTGGTCGAGCACGCAGATACCGCACCTGCTGAAGACGCAGATCTCGCTCATGGTCGGGCTGCCGGAAACGAGCGTGCGCGTGGTGACGCCGGAAGTGGGCGGCGGATTCGGATCCAAGCTGAACGTCTACGGCGAGGAAGCGGTGGTGCCGCTGGCGGCGATGAGGCTGGGGCGTCCGGTGAAGTGGACGGAGTGGAGGCGCGAGAACATTGCGGCGACCATCCACGGGCGCGACCAGATCAACCTGCTGGAACTCGCCGTCAAGAATGACGGCACGATCCTGGGGCTGCGCGCGAAGATCCTTTCCGACCTCGGCGCGTATCACCAGCTGCTGACGCCGATCATTCCCACGCTGACGGCGCTGCTCATCACCGGCTGCTACAAAGTGCCGGCGGTGGAGGTGGTGATCGAGGGCGTGTTCACGAACAAGATGTCGACCGACGCGTATCGCGGCGCCGGGCGGCCGGAAGCGACGTACATCATCGAGCGCATCGTGGACATCGCGGCGCACGAATTGGGCCTCGATCCGGTGGAGATGCGGCGCAGGAACTTTCCCGGCGCGAAGGAGTTTCCGTTCAACACTTCGACCGGGATCATCTACGACTCGGGCAATTACCAGGCGACGCTGAAGAAGGCGCTCGAACTCTCCGACTACAACAAGCTGCGCGCCCGGCAAAAGAGTGGCTGGAAGCAGGGCAAGTATTACGGCATCGGGCTCTCGACGTACGTGGAAATTTGCGCAATGGGACCGTCGTCGGCCATGCCGGCGGGCGGCTGGGAGAGCGGGACGGTGCGCGTGGAGCCGACAGGCAAGGTCACGGTGCTGACCGGCGCCTCGCCGCACGGGCAGGGGCAGGAGACGACGTTCGCGCAGATCGTGGCCGATGAGCTCGGGATCACGCCGGAGGACGTGAACGTGGTGCACGGCGACACGGCCGCGGTGCCCTACGGCATCGGCACATTCGGCAGCCGGGCCACGGCGGTGGGCGGCACGGCGATGTTCCTCGCCACGGAAAAAGTGAAGGCGAAGATGGCCCGCATCGCCGGGCACCTGCTCGGGGTGAAGCCCGAGACGATCAGGTTCGCCAACGGACGCGCCGTCGCCAAGGGCGGCAAGTCGCTCCCGCTCGGCGAGGTGGTGGGCGCGGCCTATGTCGCCAAGAACCTGCCGCCGGGCGTGGATCCCGGGCTGGAGGCGACGCACTTCTTCGAGCCGTCGAACTTTACCTTCCCGTTTGGCGCGCACGTGATCTCGGTGGAGGTGGACGTTGAGACCGGCGCGGTCCAAGTGGAGAAGTACATCGCGGTGGACGATTGCGGGAACGTGATCAATCCGATGCTGGTCGAAGGGCAAATCCAGGGCGGCATCGCGCAGGGCATGGCGCAGGCGCTCTACGAAGAGCTGGTCTACAACGAAGACGGGCAACTGGTGACCGGCTCGCTGATGGATTACGCACCTCCGAAGGCGAACCAGCTGCCGTCGTTCACGCTGGCGCGGACGACGACGCCGTCGCCGGTGAATCCCATGGGCGTAAAGGGCGTGGGCGAGGCGGGCACGATCGGATCGACGCCGGCGGTGGTGAACGCGGTGGTGGATGCGCTGAGGCCGTTCGGGATCACGCACATTGATATGCCGCTGAAGCCGGAGAAAGTGTGGCGGGCCATTGAGGAGGCGAAGGCGCGGACGGCGGTTGCGCCGGCGGCAGGGAAGGCCCAGCCTCCGCCAAAGAACGGTGAAAGGCCGGGGCAGCCGCGGCGTGCCGGCGCCAGCGGCGCAAAAGCGCAGGCAGCCAGAGCGAAGGGCGGCGCAAGAGCGAAGGGCGGCGCAGGAGCGAAGGGCGCGCGGAGCACGGGTACGAAGACGAAGTCGAAAGCCGCGAAGGCGGGAAGGGGCGCGCGATGATTCCGGCAACCTTCAACTACGAAGCTCCGCGCACGCTGAGCGAGGCGCTGAACCTGCTCGCGTCGAATGAAGACGCCAAATTGCTGGCGGGCGGGCACTCGCTGCTGCCGGCGATGAAGCTGCGGCTGGCCGCGCCGGCGCTGCTGGTGGACCTGGGGCGGATCGGCGGGCTGCGCTACATACGCGGCACGCAGGACGGCATCGTGATCGGCGCGATGACGACGCACGCGGAGGTGGCGGCGTCGGCGTTGCTGAAGGCCGACTGCCCGCTGCTGCCGCAAACCGCCGAGCACATTGGCGACGTGCAGGTGCGCAACCGCGGAACGCTGGGCGGGAGCCTGGCGCACGCCGATCCGGCGGCAGACTATCCGGCGGCGATCCTGGCGCTGGACGCGGAGCTGGTGGCGCACAGCACAACGGGCGAGCGAGTGATCGCGGCGAAGGACTTCTTCACCGGGTTGTTTTCGACGGCGCTGGGCCCGGGCGAGATCATCACCGAAGTGCGCGTGCCGCGGACGAACGGAAGCGGTACGGCATACAAGAAATTCCATCATCCCGCCTCGGGATTCGCGGTGGCCGGCGTGGCGGTCGTGGTCCGCGGGACTTCCGCGAAACTCGAAAACGCTGCCGTGGGCATTACCGGCGTTGGGCCGAACGCGTATCGCGCGCGCAAGGTGGAGGCCGCGCTGCGCGGCAAGCCGGCGAGCGCGATTGCGGAAGCGGCGCAGAAGGCGGCCGACGGCGTGGAGCCGCTGAGCGACAACTTCGCTTCGGCGGAGTATCGGCGGCACCTGGCGAAGGTGTTCACGCGGCGGGCGATAGAAGAAGCACTTGGCACTTAGCACCTGGCATTTGGCGGTGCAGGTCCATGCCCGGGCGACTCACGGCGCATTCTTTGGTGGCGCCGCGCTGTTGAGGGGCCAAGTGCGAACCGCCAAAGGCTAACTGCCGTACAACGGCACTGTTGCAAGCACAATGAAAATCCAAGGCACCTACACCGTTCCCGCTCCGCGCAACGAAGTGTGGAACGCGCTGATGGATCCGGCGATTCTGGAGCGGGCAATTCCCGGCTGCGAAAAGCTGACGCCGCTGGGCGACAACCGCTACACGGCGATCCTGAAGGCGGGCGTGGGCAACATCAAGGGGACGTTCAACAGCGAGATCGCGCTGACGGAGCTGAGGCCGCCGGCGAGCTACACGCTTACGTCGAAGGCCAAGGCGCCGGTCGGGTTCGTGGAAGGCGCCGGGCAGGTGAGCCTGGAAGAGGCCGACGGGGGCGCGGCGACCACGGTGCGCTTTGCCGGCGACGCGAAGATGGGCGGCATGCTGGCGTCGGTGGCCGGGCGGCTGTTCGAGGCGGCGGCGCAGAAGAACATCGGCGACATGTTCAAGAACCTGGCGAAGCTGGTTGCGAAGTGACCGCATCGTCCGGGTCAGCCCTGGTTGTCCTCTCCCCGGAAGTGGTGATCGTCTTCCCTGAGCAGGTTCTTGAGATTCGAAGCGGCGATTTGCGCGCCGTAGAGCATGAGCCGGGCGTCGTGCGGTGAAACGGCGCCGTCGGCGATGGCGCGGAGCACCTGGAGCACGGCGGCGTGGAGGGAGTGCGCGTCCTCGATGGGAGGAAGGCTGTAGTCGCGGCGCGCGGGCGTGAACAGGCGCTGATGGAAGTAGCAGCGGCGGCGTCCGCGGACGGCAGGGGAGCCGCAACGGCGGCCGTCGGGCTTGTAGAAGTTGCAGCGCGGGGCGGCGTGGCGTGGGGGTATTCCCTCCCCACCCGGTCTAACAGAATCATCGGCTTGCGCGAAAATTCGCGCCAGATCAGGCAAAGTACAGGGGTTGGAGGCAAAATCAGCCGGAGAAAGGACTTGCGGCGCCGGCGTGAGGGCGGCGTAAGAGCAGTTCTGGAAGTTGTTCAAGGGAAGATCGAGCGTAGTGCGCGGGGCTGTGGAAAGGCAAGCGCCATGAGGCGTCAGGCGGCCGAACCCGTCTGACGGCATGCTGTTGGCCGTGCCCCTTTAGAGCAAGAGCCGCGACCGGGCGCGAATGCGCTCGCGCCCTTTCCGCTGATAAGCTCGCCGCTTAGTCGCCGTACCGGCTCCTGCGCGGCGGTTTCTCTTTGTGATTGGATTTCACCGGGCTAAAGCCCGGTGCTTCCACCGGGAGTTAGTTCGCGTGCAGCGCGACGATTTTCGTTGTGGTGCAGCCGTATCGCTGGGCGGGGGAAAACCGCCGCTTCGTCGCCGTACCGGCTCCTGCGCGGCGGCTTCTCTTGCAGCCCGATTTCACCGGCCTGAAGCCCGGTGCTTCCACCGGGGAGTCAGTTTCCGTGCGGAGGGACGATTTTCGTTGTGGTGCAGCCGTATCGCTGGGCGGGGGAAAACCGCCGCTTCGTCGCCGTACCGGCTCCTGCGCGGCGGCTTCTCTTGCAGCCCGATGTCACCGGGCTGAAGCCCGGTGCTTCCACCGGGGAGTCAGTTTCCGTGCGGAGGGACGATTTTCGTTGTGGTGCAGCCGTATCGCCGGGCGGGGGAAAACGGCCGCTTAGTCGCCGTACCGGCTCCTGCGCGGCGGCTTCTCTTTGTGATTGGAATTTCACCGGGCTAAAGCCCGGTGCTTCCACCGGAAGTCAGTTCGCCCGCGGAGGGCTCCGGGGCGACGATTTTGTTGTGGTGCAGTCGTATCGCCGGGCGGGGGAAAACGGCCGCTTAGTCGCCGTACCGGCTCCTGCGCGGCGGCTTCTCTTTGTGATTGGAATTTCACCGGGCTAAAGCCCGGTGCTTCCACCGGAGCCCGATTTCACCGGGCTAAAGCCAGGTGCTTCCACCGGAGCCTGATTTCACCGGGCCAAGGCCCGGTGCTTCCACCTCGTGGGGTGGCGCCGACGGGCGAGGGCGCCCGTCGCTACAGCGTGGAGTTCGGACTTCTCGGTCATGTCCGCCAAGGGAAGTCCTCAAATCCGCGCACAAAACGCGCCGACATGGGGCACCCTCGAGGACGATTCGCCAGCCGGCCCTCGCGCGACGCATCCCGGCGCTGATAATCTAATGAATTGGCATGGCGACCACGCTCAAGTCCGTGAGCAATACCGCGACTGGCGAACGCGAGCAGGTGTTTGAGGCGTTTCGCCGGTATGGATACCTGCAGGCGGACCTCGATCCGCTGGGACATCTGCGTCCGGAGCCGCATCCCGAGCTGGAACAACTGCGGGGCGAGGCGGCGGAGGAGGCGCGGGCCATCTACTCGGGCACGATTGGCGCCGAGTTCATGCACATCAACGATCGGGAGCGGCGGCGCTGGGTGGCCGAGCGCATGGAGAGCGAGCCGGCGCCGGTGGACCGGGAGCGCGTGCTGGAGCGGCTGATCACGGCGGAACTGTTCGAGCAGGTCTTGCAGTCGCGCTATTTGGGCACGAAGCGGTTTTCGCTGGAGGGCAACGCGTCGCTGATCCCGCTGCTGGACGAAGCGATGAACGCGGCGGGTGAGCGCGGCGCCGAACTGATCATGCTGGCCATGAGCCATCGCGGGCGGCTGAACGTGATGGGCAACATCGTGGGGCGGCCGGCGGCTGACATCTTCGCCAAATTCGAGGATGTGGACCCGCGCAGCGTGCTGGGCTCGGGCGACGTGAAGTATCACGTGGGCGCGACGGGGGAATACACGACCGCGGGCGGCAAGAAGCTCAACCTGCACCTGGTGTCAAATCCCAGCCATCTGGAAGCGGTTGATCCGGTGGTGATCGGGCGCGCGCGGGCGAAGCAGGTGCGGCGCGGCGCCGACGGTAAACAGGCGGTGTTGCCGATCGTGCTGCACGGCGACGGCGCGTTTGCCGGGCAGGGAATCCTGGCCGAGACGCTGAACCTGAGCGGCGTGGCCGGATACGACGTGGGCGGAACGCTGCACGTGGTGGTGAACAACCTGATCGGCTTCACCACGTCGCCGGAGGAGCTGCACACCTCGCGTTTTGCCGCCGACATTGCCAAGCGCCTGCCGATCCCCGTCTTCCACGTGAACGCCGACGATCCGGAAGCGGTGATTCGCGTGGCGCGGTGGGCGGCGGAGTATCGCTACGAGTTCGGCAGCGACGTTGTGATTGACCTGATCGGCTATCGCCGGCACGGGCACAGCGAAGTGGACGACCCGACGGTGACGCAGCCGCTGCTGTACAAGCGGATCGAGGCGCGCCGGCGGACGTGGGAAATCTACGCCGAGCGCATAGGGGTGGATGCGAGCGCAACGGCGGCGCGCATTCGCGAGCAACTGATGGAAGCGCAGCGCCAGGCGAGCGGCTACAAGAAGAAGCCGAAGATGGCAACGCTGCCGGGGTACTGGTCGGCGTATCGCGGCGGAGCGTGGAAGCCGGAGTACGAGGTAGAGACCGGCGTGCAGCGGGCGGAGTTGCAGCGCCTGGGCGAGGGACTGGCGCGCGCGCCGGAGGGCTTTCACGTGCATCCGAAGATCAAAAAGCTGCTCGAGCAGCGCGCCGAGATGGCGGCGGGGAAGCGCGCGGTGGACTACGGCATGGCCGAAGCGCTGGCGTTCGCGTCGCTGGTGACGCAGGGGACGCCGATCCGGCTTTCGGGGCAGGACACGCGGCGCGGCACCTTCAACCAGCGTCACGCGGCGCTGATCGATATCGAGACGGAAGAGCAATACGTGCCGCTGCAACATTTGGCGCCGGACCAGGCGAGCTGCGAGATCTACAACTCGACGCTTTCCGAGCAGGGCGTGCTCGGCTTTGAGTACGGCTACAGCCGCGATTATCCGGAGGCGCTGGTGGGGTGGGAGGCGCAGTTCGGGGACTTCGCCAACGGCGCACAGATCATCATTGACCAGTTCATCAGCGCGGGCGAGGACAAGTGGGGGCTGCTCTCCGGCGTGGTGCTGCTGCTGCCGCACGGCTACGAGGGACAGGGGCCGGAGCACTCCAGCGCGCGCATTGAGCGCTTTCTGCAGCTCGCGGCCGAAGACAACATGCAGATCACACAGCCCTCGACGGCGGCGCAGTACTTCCACCTGCTGCGGCGGCAGGCGCTGCGCAAATGGCGCAAGCCGCTGGTGGTGTTCACGCCGAAGAGCATGCTGCGGCATCCGCTGGCGTCGTCGAAGATTGAAGACCTGGAGCGCGGACCGTTCCTGCCGGTAGTGCCCGACGCCGAGGTCACCAACGCCGAGCGCGTGCTGATCTGCACCGGCAAGATCGGGCACGAACTGAGGCAGGAGCGGCAGAAGCGGAAAGACACGGCCACGGCGATTGTTTTCCTCGACCAGATGTATCCGTTTCCTGAAGCGCAGTTGGCGGCGGAACTGGGGCGGCATCCCAAGGCGCGCGAAGTGGTGTGGGTGCAGGAGGAGCCGGCAAACATGGGCGCGCTGTTCTACGTGGGGCCGCGGCTGCGGCGCCTGGCGAAGCCGACACCGGTGCGTTCGGTGAAGCGCTCGGCGAGCGCGAGCCCTGCCACCGGATCGGCCAAGGCGCACGAGATGGAGCAGAAGACGCTGCTCACGCTGGCGTTCACGACCGCATAACGTTCACCACGCGGCGGCCCGAGCGCCATCACGTTTTGCGTTCCACGGGTGAAACCTTTCCCGTCGTGCGGAGTCCCATGGGCAGGAGAGATTCATGCGTGCGAGCGCTGTGCTGCTGTGTGCCTCGCTGTTGCCGGTGACGCCGGCCTTGTCCCAAGAGAGGAACAACGAGGTTGGGCTGCTGCTGGGCGCGATCAAGACGCCTGATACGACGGCGCGGCTGACAGCGCCGGCCACGGCGCCGGTCCGCATCGGGACCGGGCTCTCGCTGCAAGCGACGTACGCGCGGAAGTTGACCTCGAGTCCGCGGGCGGCCGTCTACCTGGAAGTTCCGTTCGTGGCGACGCCGAGCACCGACGTAAGCTCGCCCTTTACGGCGGCGCCGCGCAACTACGCCAGCCTGTTCATCACGCCGGGGGTGCGGGTTGCATTTGCGCCGAACAGCGGCATCTCGCCGTGGCTGGCCGTGGGCGGCGGCTACGCGCGCTTCGACGAAAGCTCCACGCGCATCGATGGCGCGCCGAACGCGTCGCCACGCGGCGCCAACTCGGGCGCGGCGCAGTTTGGCGGCGGCGTGGACTTCAAAACGCCGGTGAAGATCCTGTTTCCGATTGGACTGCGGGCGGAGGTCCGCGACTTCTATTCCAACCAGCCCAATTTCGGCGCGCCAACTGACGATCGCCAGCACAACGTCGTTTTTTCTGGCGGCATCGTATTGAAGTTCTGAACTGACTGCATCGTGGCGCGCGCGCAGGGAAAATTCGTCGTCATGGCGCTGCTGCTCGGCGGCATGCCGGGGATCGGCAGCGCTTTCATGTGGCCGCAGGCGCAGCCGATTGACGTGGAGCACTCCAGTTTCACCATCCACGTGGGCAAGGCAGGGCTGTTTTCCCCCTTTGGACACGACCACACGGTGCGCGCCCCGATTGCGAGCGGAGAAGTAGATCGGGGCAAGGCGCAAGTTGCGCTGGCCGTGAAGAGCGCAAGCCTGGTGGTGGCTGACCCCGGCGAATCGGAGTCGACGCGGGCCGAAGTCCAGAAGACCATGCTCGGGCCTGAGGTGCTCGACGTGCAGCGGTATCCTGAGATCCGCTTCCAATCCACGCGCGTGGAAAAGCGCGACGGCAACTCGTGGCAGGTCACGGGCGAGCTGGAACTGCACGGCGCCAGGCGTCCCATTACGTTCACGGTGAAAGAAAGCGGCGGCGCGTTCACAGGAAGCGCCATCGTGAAGCAGCGCGACTTCGGCATCACGCCGGTCACGGCAGGCGGCGGCACGGTGAAGGTGAAGAACGAAGTGATGGTGGAGTTCGAAGTGAAGCTTTCGAAGTGAAGCCGCCCTCGGCGCGTTAGTCAGGCAGTTCCGCGCTCCGCGGAGCATATAATCCGCTCCGCCATGGCGATTGACCGTCGCACCTTGCTCAAAGCCGCTGCGCTGGCGTCGGCCGGCGCGGCCATTTCCTCCTCTTCGTTCGGGGCCGCGCCGGAGCCGTTGCGCATCAACGCGCAGCGTTTGCGGGAGAGCATCGAAGGGCTCAGCGTTTTCGGGCGCCGGGCGGGCGGCACGTTTGCCGACGGCGTGAGCCGGGTTGCGTACTCGGACGCCGATGTTGCCGGACGCAAGTTCGCGATGGACCTGATGCGCTCGGCGCGTCTCGAGCCGCGGGTTGACGCGGCGGGCAACATCTTTGGGGACCGCGCCGGCTCCGATGCCTCGCTGAAGCCCATCCTGTTTGGTTCACACATCGATTCGGTGCCGAGCGGCGGCAATTTCGACGGCGATCTGGGTTCGTTGTCGGCGATCGAGGTCATCCGCACGCTGAACGAAAGCAACACGACCACCCGGCATCCGCTGCGGGTGGCGATCTGGGCGAACGAGGAAGGCGGGCTGGTGGGCAGCCGAAGCGCGGCCGGCGAGCTTCCGCCGGAAGAACTCGACCGCGTGGTAAACGGCGTTCGGCGGCGCGAGGGCATCGCGAAAATCGGCGGCGCGCCGGATCGACTCGCGGAAGCGCGGATACCTCAACATTCGTTCCACTGCTACATCGAGCTGCACATCGAGCAAGGCGGCAAGCTGGAAAAAGCAGGCATTCCCGTGGGGGTGGTGGAAGGAATTGTGAGCATTGACGAATACGAGGCGGAGATTCGCGGCTTCGCCAACCACGCCGGAACCACACCCATGCCGGAGCGGCGCAACGCGCTGCTGGCCGCCGCCAAGCTGATCGAAGCAGTGCAGGCGGTGGTGACCTCGGAACCGGGCGCGCAGGTCGGCACCGTCGGGCGCCTGGAAGTTTCGCCGAATGCGCGCAATGTGGTCCCCGGGCTGGTGCGGCACTCGATCGAACTGCGCGATCTTTCAGCGGAGAAGATCGCGCGGCTGGGAGGCGACATTCAACAGCGCGCGCAGGGGATTGCGCGCGAGACCGGCACGGAGATCAGCATCAAGCAGGTGGAGCACGATCCGCCGGCGGTCGCCAGCCCGCAGATTCAGCAACTGGTCGAGCGCAGCGCCGCCACGCTCGGCCTGCGCACCATGCGCCTGCCCAGCGGCGCCGGGCATGACGCGCAGATGATGGCGCGGCTCGGGCCGATGGGCATGATCTTCGTGCCCAGCGTGGGCGGCGTGAGCCACTCGCCGAAAGAACTCACGCGCTGGGAAGACTGCGCCAACGGCGCCAACGTGCTGCTGCACACCGTCCTGCTGGCCGACCAGAGCTGAGAGAACGGTGAATCGAGCCTGCCGGGACCGACATGCTGCGGGCGGCGCGAGCCATCAGCGTTTCCAGCCGTGAGGGCTGCTCACGCGCGCTGAAGCCGCGACGGACCATGACCGCCCCGCCGCTCACGGCAACGATCACCGCCCCAGCAGCAAAGGGGAAGCGACCTCCCGCTTCCTCGATTTCCGCGTTTCTCACCTCGCCTGCGGCGGTGTGACCGCCGACGTCGGCAGATTGATTTCGCGAACCGGACGATCCATCTCGCCCGGCCGCGCCGGCGCTTCCAGACCATCCGTAAGCAGGAAGCCTTTCAGGGCGAGGGAGTTCGTCCACAGATTTTCCAGTGCTGCGATGTAATCGGTCTGGAGCTGGAACAGCGTTCGCTGTGCGATCAGCACCTGCGGATATGCGGCCGCCATCTGCTGGTGCTTCTTGAGATAGAGTTCATATGCCTTCTGGGCGCGGGGAAGCATCTGGCCGCGGTAGCGCTCGACGGCGGCGCGCGCCGTCAGATAGTTCTGGAAGAACGGCGCGGCGCGCTCGCGCAGCAGGAGCCGGGTCCGCTGCACTTCCAGGCGCGAGCGCTCCAGGTCGGCCTGCGCGGCCGCGACGTTCCCCTGGTTCCGGTTGAAGAGGGGAACCTGCACGCCAATCTCGGCGAAGCCCTGGAGACCAACTGGCCGTCCGGTGGATTCGCGCAGTTCGCGGTTCTGCTGCAAGCCACCACGGAGAAGCAGGTTGGGAACCGGTTCGCGCCGGGCGCGCGTCAGGGCGGTTTCCGCTCTGGCGACGCCGAGTTCCGCAATTCTGACCGCGGGACTGTCGCGCAGGATGGCGTCCAGCCACTCGTCGGTGATCGCGGGCACCTGCTCCAGATCGCCTTCCAGACGCGCCAGCGGGAGATCGGGCCGGCCTATGGTCGCGGCAAGCGATTTCCAGACACGCACCTGGTCCTGTTCGGCGAAGGTGACGGCGAGCTGCGCCTGTTCGCCTTCTACTTCGGCCTGCAGAACATCGGGCTGGTCGGCCTGGCCTATGTTGAACAACTGGTGCGACGTTTCAACCGCATCGGCAGCGAGCTTGCTGAGGTTGCGCCGCAGTTCCACCAGTTGCTGCGCCGCCAACGCCTGATAGAAAAGCAGGCGAACATTGTTCAGCACACGTATCTGCTGTTCCTGGGCCTCGGCCAGGGCCTGCTGGCGTTCTTTTTCGAAGACGCTGCGACTCAGGCCCAGCTTCCCTCCGAGGACAATCTCCTGCTGGACGAAGAAACCCTGTTGACCGGCGCGCGAGGGTCCGCCAGCGATTTCTTCGCCGGTGTAGCCAACCGTCGGGTTCGGGTAGAGACCGGCTTGCTGCTTGCGGCCCTCAGCAGCCCGAACCTCGGCGGCGGCCTGTTTCAGCGTCGGATTATTCGCGGCGGCCATTTCTTCCAACGCGGCCAGGCTGAGCGCAGGGCCTTGCGGAGGCCCGGGCACGGACATCGTCGCCGGCTGTTGGGGCGAGGGAAGCGGCTGCGGCGGCGGCGCGCCCGGATGTTGGTGAGCAGGCGGTTGCGCCGCCTGAGACTGCTGCGCCGGATGACCCGCCATCTGGGCACTGACCAGGGGCGCGCATAACACCCACGCAGCAAGAAGTGGAAGCGCTTTCCGATCGTTCGCCATGCTGTGCTCCTTTCGCTTAGCCATGGTGGTTGTGCTCTGTGCCGGAGTGCTCCGCCGGCTTCTGCTGCCGGCGCAGGGCCATGATTTTTTCGTACCTATCGGGCTCCAGCACGCGGACGAAGGTCATCATCCCCTGCATAAAGCCGCTCCACCCGGGATTGAGCCCGTAGGTCTCAGGTTTGGCGACCAATGGGTCCATCGCCATCATGTGGCCCTCCATGAAGGCGTCCTGCGGAAACCCAGGGACCTGGTTGGCGTTCCCGGGCAGTTGCGGCGATGGCGATTCGCCAGGCCGCATCTGGCCGTGCTGCATGCCCGGCATGGCCCGGGCCGCTTTCGCTGGTGACAGGGCGGTGTTGCCGACCGGCTGGTCGTTGGTGGAACCAACCCCCATGCCGCGCCCGAGGCTGGGGCCGTAGTCGTCGCCGAGGGGCGCGCCCGGCGCGCCGTCGAGCATCCCCATGCCGTTTTCCATGGACACGCCCATGGGCATTCCCGGGCGGCGCGTCAGCGGGCCGACGTTGGACGACATCTGGTTCATCATGTGGTGGGGCAGATGGCAGTGCAGCATCCAGTCGCCAGGATTGTTGGCGACGAACTCGAAATCCAGGGCTTCGGCGACGCCGACCAGCGCCGTGTTCTTCGGCCCCCATCCCGCCTCCGGCTGGCGCCCTCCCTCGCTCCCGGTCACGTAGAAGGTGTGGCCGTGCAGGTGAATCGGATGATGGTCCATCCCGAGGTTCATCCAGCGGATTCGCACGCGATCGCCGAGACGCACGATGAGGGGCGTGGCCGCCGGCCCGGCCTTGCCGTTGAAGGTCAGCCAGTTGAATTCCATGTTCATCGTGTTGGGGACGGAGTTGTTCGGCAGGACCGCGAACTCCTGGAGGATGATGGCGAAGTCCTTGTCGACGCGCGGCTGGTAGGCCTGCTTCGGATGCATGATGAACGCGCCGATCATCCCGAGCATTTCCTGCATGGCCATGTGGGAGTGGTAAAAGAAAGTCCCGTTCTGATGGAGGGTGAATTCGTAGACAAACCGGCCGCCAGGCGGGATCAGGCCCTGGCTCGTTCCCGGAGCGCCGTCCATGTTGTGCGGGATTTCAAACCCGTGCCAGTGCATGGAGGTGGGTTCGGGCAGGTGGTTGTCCACGATGATGCGGACGCGGTCGCCTTCGGTGATCTGGATGGTAGGGCCCGGAACGCTGCCGTTGTAGCCCCACACGTCCAGGACCTTGCCCGGCGCGATCTCGCGCCTGACTGGTTCGGCGACGAGATGGAATTCCTTGGCGCCATTCACCGCGCGCCACGGGAGTTGTGGCACATCCGGGGTCTCGACCATCACTGGCGCGCCGGCAGCGCGCGCGGTGTGCGGCTGCATGGGCGGTTGTTTTGCACCGCCAGCCTGGGGCCGGGCTGGCATCGTGTGTTCATGTTGTGCGTTGAGCAGCGCTGGCACGCCGGCAACGGCCGCGCCGGCGCCGAAAAAGTTCTTCAAAAAGTCGCGCCTGTTCTTCATAGGTCCCTCGTGGAGCGCAGGAGATGGATCGGCGTCGCCGGGGCGGAGGAACAGCGCCTGTGTGAAACGTCGTCTCCGACCAGCGACCAGACGGCGGGAGAAGCGTGACTTCTAGATTCGCAGGGCCAGATCAGCAGGATGGGAGCGGTGGATGCGAGGCGGCGGCCGGTGTCGCCCGGTTTGGTGATCGCCTGCTGCTGCTGCGATCGACGGCGCCACGGGCGGCGGCGCCACCGACGAAGCACTCTCGACGGTGTTCAACCCAACCTTCCCGATGAGAGCTGCCATTTGGGCATAGGACGGGCAAGCTGAGGTGTCAACCGATACAGATTCGCCCTTTGGCTGGGCAAACCTTGCCGGGGCCGGCCCTCGCTGACTGGCCGGGACGTGGTGATGCATCGAGCGGGACGCGGTATTCGAAGCAGAGGGTTGGAGGTGATGCGGGGTTGTCGCCGTTTGGCTCAAGCAGCGGCTTTCGCAAATCCGAGCCGCACCCGATGTTCCCGTGAGCAGGGTCAACGCGATCGCTATGGCTGCTGCCTGGCGTACGAACACGAACCGATTCTAAGCCTCGGACGCATAGATGCACAAATGTCCAAAAATTGAGAGGCATTTCGTGCATCGCCCGAACCCGAAAATGGCTGAACGATTGAGAGTGCGGCAGAACGCGATACACTCAGGATCATCAGCGCGCGGCGCGTGACACGGCGCGAGCGGGACTCCTATGAAGAAGCCTCAATCGAAACGCATCGACGACATGCGCCCTGAGCATGACTTCGCCTCGATGAAGGGTGGGGTTCGAGGCAAGCATCACGGGCGCATCAAGCAAGACTTGCGCCGGAACCGCTTCGCTTCACGGCTGCGGGGCAATGTAGTTGCAGTGATTTTGGAGCCCGACGTGTCCGAAATCTTCCACTCATCCGAGTCCGTGAATCGCGCCCTCCGTTCGATCATTGCTGCCGTCCCGAACGCTCGCAAATCCGGCCGTAAGGCGAGCTAACGCTGGTGGGCCCGCCAGGATTCGAACCTGGGACCAAGGGATTATGAGTCCCCTGCTCTAACCAGCTGAGCTACGGGCCCGTTTGCTTCAATCTAGCAGAAATGTAAGCACTTAAATCTTATTGCTTGCGAAACGCCGATTGGCCGGAAACGGCCTGGTGTCAGTTTTGGCGTGAGCAGGATTGTGGTCAGCAAGCGAAAACGGGCGCGAACCTGGCGTTCGATGGCAAATTGGCTGTCTTTTTGCTTCTCATCCGCAGCTTCGGTACCTTCTCTCGCCCAATTTGAAGCCATCTGATCAACTGCTTGCAGTTCTACGGCCGGCAATTTGAGGCCATCTGATCAACTGCGTGCAGTTCTACGCCCGGCCCAGATGGGCATATCGGCACGTCATTTGGATGGTCTTTGTGATTCCGCGCCCGAGCGTCACGGATGTGGCGCCGACGAATGCAAAAGGCGCTCAACACTTTCGAGATGACGCAGCTAATTGTGAAGCGCGATTCGTTCCGGTCTGGCGCCGTCCGCCTGGAAATCAGCGAAAGCTCAGGCCGGTGAAATTCCTGCCTCCCACCATCACAAAATTGACCTTCTCGAGGTCGTAGATGTTCTGATCGGGCCTTCCCCTCACCGATATGATGTCCGCAAATTTTCCCTTCTCGAGAGTTCCGACTTCTTGATCAATGCCCAAGGCCTTGGCGCCGGTCCCCGTGGCAGCGCTGATTGCCTGAATGGGGGTAAAGCCCGCATCCACCAGGTGGTAGATGTCGATATGAAGCAGCCCTTGCATGTTGTCGGTTCCGACGGCAATCGGGATTCCGCGATCGCGAGCAGTGCGGAGTTGGGCATAGCGCTCCTGGAGGCGGTCTTGCATGGTGCGATTGCCAAATCCGCGGGGGTTCTCTCGCCGGACACGCTCGATGAGGGCGCGAGCACGGCCGATCCAGTCGGCGGCGCTGTTGGCCTCCGTATCAAGGTAAGCGAAATCTTTGGGAGTGAAATAACCCTGAAGTCCGGCGGCATAGGTGCTGACGATAGAGGCCTTTTTTTGCACGAACAGGTCCATGATCTCCGGAGTCAGGCTGGACGCGTGTTGGATGGAATCGGCGCCAGCTTCGAGGGCGAGTTTTTCGGAGGCGACGTCGCCGGCGTGGACGGTGACCTTGACGCCGAGCCGATGGGCCTCGTCGACGGCGGCTTCCATTTCCTCCTTGGACCAGCTGGTATTCGCAAACGGGCGGCCCGCGCTCGGGCCGGATGCCATTCCGCCGTTGTTGACGACCATCTTGATGTGGTGAGCGCCGGCCTCGACGTTTTTTCGAATGAAGCGCCGCATTTCCCACGGCCCGTCGGTTGGCGTGATCGGGTCGTACCCGCCGGTGGGCATGAGCCACGGGCCGGAGAGATACAGGCGGGGGGACGGAAAGACGCCCGCGTCGGCAAGCTTTTTCAGGTAGACATCGTTAAACTTCACTTCGCCGACGACGTATTCAGTCGTGACACCGCAGAGCAGGTCAACCCGCAGATCGCGCACTCCGCGGGCGGCCTGAATTTGGGTTGGCTCGGCCATTTCATCGAGCTGCTGCAGAAGTGAGTTGCGCCCCTCGCGCCGTGCATTCTCGATGCCGGTGAACGCTCGGATTGTCGGGTGATCGTGGCCATTGATCAGGCCGGGCAGCACGGTATCGCTGCTGAGATCGATCACCCTGATGCCGGCGGGAATGCGGACGCTCGCAGCAGGCCCGACGGCTTCAATCCTGTCTCCCGCCACGATGATCACGGCGTTCTCGATCGCGGGGTTTGTGCTGCCGTCCAGCAGCCGGCCGGCCTTAATAGCAATGCGTGCGGGCGCTGCTGACTCCTGGGCAAGGGCGACGCATACGTTCAAAGCAACCGCAACAGCCAGCAGGCCCAACCGCCGTCGTGAATTCATATCTATCCTCCGCATGCGCGTGATTACCGGAACGTGAGACCGGTATAGTCGCGGCCGCCGACCATGATGAAATTCACTTTTTCAAGATCCAAGATGTTCTGATCAGGCTTGCCTTTTATGGAAATGATGTCGGCAAACTTGCCTTTCTCCAGCGTTCCCACGTCACGATCAATCCCCAACGCCTTCGCGCCGCCACCGGTCGCGGCGTAGATGGCCTGGCTTGGCGTAAATCCAGCGTCGACAAGGTGGTAGATGTCCAGGTGCAGCAAGCCGACCATGTTGTCGTTGCCAACCGCGATGGGGACACCGCGGTCACGGGCAGCTCTCAGCTCGGCGTAACGCGCCTGTTGCCGCTGGGGATCGGGCGCTGCACGACCGCCCTGCAGGGACCTCCCGCCCTGAACGAGTTTGCGGGCATAGCCAATCCAGTCAGCAGCGCTGTTTGCTTCGGTATCCATGTATCGAAAGTCCGATTGCTGGAAAAAGCCCTGCCCGGCGCCGGCAGTGCTGACGATGGAGGCCTTGCGCTGCACAAACAGATTGATGATTTCCGGTGTCAGGACGGACGCGTGCTGGATGGAATCGACACCTGCTTCCAGGGCCTGCTTCTCAGCAATCGCGTCGCCGGCATGGGCGGTAACCTTGACCCCGAGCCGGTGAGCCTCATCGACGACAGCGCGCATTTCTTCGTCGGTCCAGTTTGTGCCGGCGAAGGGGCGCCCGTTGGCGGGTCCGCTTGCCATGCCGCCATGGTTCACGACGATCTTGATATGGTGGGCGCCGGCCTCGATGTTCCGGCGCACCATACGACGCAGGTCCCAAGGACCGTCGGTCTGCGGGAAGGGGTAGTAGCCACCGGTCGTGGTGATCCATGGACCGGACAGGTACAGACGAGGCGAAGGGAAGACCCCCGCGTCGGCGGCCTTCTTGAGGTAGACGTCGTTGTATTGCAGCTCGCCGACTACGTAGGCGGTGGTGACCCCGCACATCAGTTCCACGCGCAGATCGCGCACGCCTCGCGCTGCCTGCATCGCCGGCGGCTCGTCCATCATGTTCAGTTGCTGGATGAGAGAATTTCGGCCCTCGTGCCTGGGATCTTCATTGCCGACGTAGGCCCGCACCGTGGGATGCTCGTGACCGTTGATCAGTCCCGGCATGACGGTGTCGGCGCTGAGGTCGATGACCTTGGCGCCGTCCGGAATCGCAACGCTGGCGGCGGGGCCAACTGCTTCGATTCGTTCGCCCGCCACGATGATCACAGCGTTGTCAATCGCCGGGTTGGCGGTGCCGTCCAACAGTCGTCCCGCCCTGATGGCGATCCGTTGCGGACCCTGGGGCGATTCCTGTGCCGCCAATCCCGCAAGCGCCATGGCAACCACCACAAATGTCCAACAAAGGTTTCTTCGAGACATGCAATCGCCTCCGCCTACTTGCCTAACGCACGACCGACACTACAGCGAACTGCTAGAACGACAATGCGAGCGAAAACTGAACTTCGCGCGGGTCACGGGCCCCCAAGATCTGCCCGAACCCCGCCCCGCCGAGCGAACGTTGCGGGATCAAGAACTGCGGGGAGTTGAATGCGTTGAAGAACTCGGTCCGGAACGCCAGGTTCAGGCGCTCACTGAGCGACGTGTTCTTGGTGAGGAAGATGTCAAAATTCTTGATCGGCGGTCCGGCAACGATGTTCCGTCCCGCGTTGCCGTAACTGGAGCCCTGGGCGACGAAACAGGACGTGTTGAACCACTGCTGGATCGTGTGCGGGGCGCCTTGGTTGGGATCGCACACCAGGTTCGGCATCAGGCCCAGTCCAAGTCCGGTCGGATCATTGGCCTGCGTGACCGTGAACGACACGCCCTTCGAGTAGGTTGTGATGCCGCCAACCTGCCAACCCTCGAGCACCTTCCCGACGGCGCCGCCGCGGCCCATGAACCTCTGCTTCGGGCCGATTGGAAGCTGGTAGATGTAGCTGATGGTCAGGCGGTGACGCGTGTCAAAATTGGAGTTGCCGCGCTCGATGTCGACTGATGCGTAGGAATCGCGAGTGCCGTTGCCTGAGGTCCCGCCGACGTTCTCACCGGAAGATGTGTCAATCGAGTGGGCCCACGTGTAGCCCACCTGGAAGGTGAGCCCTTTTCTGCTTCGCTGATTGAGATTGACAATCAGGGCGTTGTAGTCGGAGGTCGACTTCGGTTGCCAACTGGTGAAGTTTCCGAACTGCGGAAAGGGGCGCGTGCGCGGAGCGTTACGGGTGCAATTGGCCGGAAGCGCGTAGCCAGCCCCTAACCCGACGCAGCCTTCGCCGAGGAAGTCAATCTGGTTGGGGTTGTAGCTGGAGAGCAGCTTGCGCCCGGTGGTACCGACGTAGTCGGTTTCCAGGGCCGCCTCGCGCCAGAGTGAGCGCTGTATACCGACACTCCATTGCTGGACTTCGCCGAAGGGGAGCGACCTGGGAAACGCTGTGCCGCCGGGCAACGACACGTTGTTCACAATCATGTTGCTCCACGTCAACGTGGGCGTAAGGGAAGTTGGATTGGCAGCGAAACCAACGCCCTGATTCAGCACGGTTGACATGTTGTAGAAGGGGATGTCGTTGATGAACTGGGCCGACGAATTGATTTGTTGCCGCTGGGTGTAGAAGTATCCGTAGGCGCTGCGGACCACCGTCTTGCCGTCGCCCGAAACGTCCCAAGCAAGACCCACTCGCGGCGCAAAGTTGTTCTTGTCGGTGTCGATCAGGGTCGCGGGATATCCCGCGTCCTTTGCCGTAACGAAGGTAATTCCTTTTCCGTCGTACAGTTTGACCTGCGGGGGCAACGGTCCGTTATCGGGTACGCTGATCACGATCCGGCCGTCAGACGCGAGCGTCGAAAGCGGTTCGGCAAACAACGGCGGGCGCATCATCTCGTAGCGAAGGCCGAGATTGAGGGTGAGCCGGGGCGCAATCTTCCAAGTGTCGTTGATGTAGCTCTCGATGCGATATTCGAAGCTGTGGGTATACGTTGACCCCAAGCCGATTCGATTCTGCGTGGGAAATCCGAGCAGGAAATCGGCAAATGCGTTCCCGGTGTTGTTTTTGTTCTGCGGGTCCGTGGTGAAAGCAGCCTGGAAGCTGAGCGAACCCTTTGCGAAGAAGTCGAACTGGTGAATGAGCTGGGTACGAATGAAATCGCCGCCAAACTTGAAGGTATGGCTGCCCTTGACCCAACTCAGGTCGTCAGCCCATTGAAAATCGTTTTCGGCGAGGTTGAAGGGTGTGATCGTGTCATTCCCGCCGAAAGCCGTGAAGCCGGTGACCGAAACCGCGGGGAGACCGAAGTCGGCGGGGCTGCGGTTGGAGCCGGGAATGTTGAACATGCTGAAGAAATCAGGGCCGCGCTGTTCGCGCGGCAAGCGAGCCCGGTTGAAGCCAAATCGGAAATCGTTCAGAAGGGTGCTGCTGAACGAGTGTGTCCAGCCGAGCGCCAGGTTGCGGCTGAAAGCGTTCTCGGTGACCGGAATTGCGTTGAACGGCGGATTGGCGCCGGTTCCCACGCCCAGGGGTTCGATTCCGAGGAAGTTCGCCAAGGTGAAGCGGGCGAATGTCTGGTCTTTTTGAGAAAAGCTGTGGTCGAGCCGAATGTTGGCCTGATCGCGCCGATTGACGCGCTTTGAGTTATTGACGTAGTTGCCCACACCGCCAGTCGTAAGCTTCGGGAAGAAGCTGGCCAAGTAAGCGGAGGGAGCGGCAATCCGGTTGCTCGGGATGATGTTGTTCGGAAAGCGATCGCGGATGAACTGGCCCGGGCGCGCCGGGTCGGGACGAGTGGTTAGCGGGTCAAAGATGGGCTTGTCGGCAGAGAAGTCTCCGCTTACCTGCTTTGCCGTGGGCAGAGTCTGGACGGCGGTCAGCTCCTTGCGGATTTGCAGTTGCTCGTAGCTGATGGCGAAAAACGTCTTGTATTTGCCGCGGAGAAATGGACCGCTCAAGACGCCGCCGAACTGGTTCTGGCGATAAGCCGGCTTCCGTGTATCGAAGAAATTTTTTGCGTCGAAAATATCGTTACGCACGAACTCCCACAGTTTTCCGTGGAACTCGTTTCCGCCGGAGCGCGTCGCGTACGTCACAATGCCACCGTGGCCAAAACCGCTGCTGGCGTCGGCGTTCGTGCCCTTGACCTTGAACTCAGAAATCATGTCTACCGTGGGATTGATGTTTTGCTGGTTGAAGTAAACGACGCCATTCCAGACGCCGTCGAGCACGTACTGATTCTGGTCGGTGCGCCCGCCGTTGATGCTGACGGTGAAGCCGCCGCTGTTGAACGTGAAGCGCTCGATACCACTTTGCGGCTCGGCCTCGGTCGCACCCGGGGCGAGCAAGGCAAGCTGAAGGATGTTCCTGCCGTTGAGCGGGAGTTCGCGGACGCGGTTTTCCTGGATCACGTTGCCGATCTCACTCGAACTGGTTTCGGTCAACGGAGGCGCGGCAGTGACCTCGACCGTCTCGGTGGCGCTGCCCACGCGCATCTGCACGTCGACACGCAGGTCCTGATCGATGTGGAGCTCCAAGTTGGGCACGTTGGCGGTTTGGAAACCGCGCATTGAAACCGAGACGCCATACTGACCGACGGGAAGTCTGGGGACTTCGTAACGACCGTTGACGTCGGACTGCAGGGTGCGTTCAAGGCCGGTTTGCGCGTTGGTGATACGGACGGCCGCGCCGCTGACGACGGCGCCGGAAGGGTCGCTGATGACGCCGCTGATTCGCCCTGTGTCCTGCGCCCGCGCTGTCGCGAGACACGCCAGAGTGGCCGCAAACACGAGCAAAAAACGTTTCAAACCGCTCGCGTGTGTCATACGCCTGCCTCCGTGTTGAAGAAAGTCGTCGCTGCGGGCCCCCGCTCCGCAGCGGCCAGGCAACCAAGCGCTTGCTTGGTTTGAGGGCGGAAAGCTAATATCAGTTTTGACCGGCTGTCAAGCGCAAATCGCGGGCGCCCTTTTCTGGTGTCGCCCAGACCTGTTACAAGCGTTCAGTGCGGGTGGAGATTGACCGTGACATCAAGCAAGGGCAGCCGGGGCAACAAACGCAGGGCCATCATCAAAGCGGCGGCGCGACTGTTCCGGCACAAAGGATACGAGCGCACAACCGTTCGCGATCTGGCCAAGGCAGTGCGAATCCAGTCGGGAAGCATCTTCTTTCATTTCGACAGCAAGGAGCAGATCCTCGAGGCGGTGATCGAGGAAGGCATGCGGCGTGCGGTCGCTGCCCTCGACGCAGCAGTAGCGCAGGCACATTCGCCAAGGGAGAAAATGTCAGCCATCCTCCACACTCATTTGCGCCAGACGCTGGGCGATGAGCGCGATACCTTCGTGGTGCTGATGCTGGACTGGCGTGCTCTTCCTCCGAGGTCCCGGCTGCGAACGGTGAAGTTTCGCGACGAGTATGAAAGGCACATCGGGCAGGTGCTGGAGGACCTGGCAAGAGACGGGGTCGTCCACCAAAACACGCCCCTTCTGCGCCTCTTCCTGCTCGGCGCGCTCAACTGGACGATCTTGTGGTACCGACAAGACGGCCGCCTCACGATTGACGAACTTGCGGATGCATTTCTAGATCTTCTGCTGCCGAACGCCGGCCGGAAACCCGTGCCTGAGAGCGCGGTTGACTCGATGGCAAGGTTTGGCCGGTAAGGTGTTCCCCCGCGGGGCGCCCGAATGCGGGCCGCCGGTTCGGCGGAGCCATCAGAAGCCAACAAAAAACCGCTTGACAACGCCTCAAAGTGTCTTCATAGTCTGCCATCTGTTTTTGTACGATAACAGTCGCAGAGGCGCCGGACGGCCAAGCCGGCGATGGAACACGGACCCCACCTGCGGCTGCGAGGAGGATGGCAATGGCTCGTCACACCCGCTCGATCCTCGCGTCCACGGCGTTGCTGTGGTCGCTGTTGTTCGTGGCAAGCAGTACGGAACGCGCGTTTGCGCAGGGTTCGGTCACCGGCAGAGTGAATGGAACCATTGTCGACAGCAGCCAGGCAGTCGTTCCGGGCGCGACGGTGATGCTGCGCAATGTGCAGACCAATGAACAACGGACGGCCACGACCGGAGGGTCGGGGACGTACGAATTTCTCAACGTGCCCATCGGGCAATACGAAATCACAGTGACGCACACCGGCTTTGCGGCGGCGAAGTCGCGGCTGGAGGTCACGGTGCAGAGCACGTCGGTGGTCAATTTCACCATGCAGGTGAGCAGCGCCGCCGAGACGGTGACGGTGACGGCGTCGGCCGAGGTGCTGAACACGGTGGACGCGTCGCTCGGCGGGGTGGTGAGCAACGAGAAAGTGACGGAGTTGCCGCTCAACGGGCGCTCGTTCGTTGACCTGGTCAGCCTGCAGGCCGGAGCCACGCCCATCATCAGCACGGCGGGGGGACGCACCAGCGCCACGCGGAACGACGGCGGCTTCATCAACGGCACCGACGATTTCTACAACGATTTCACGATCGACGGCGGCGACTTCAACGACATCTCCGTTCCGGGATCGCTGATCAACAAGGCGCTCATCGGGACCGGCATTCCTCCGGATGCGATCGCGGAGTTCAAGGTGCTGACAGGCGGCGCCGATGCGGAGTTCGGCACGGTGGCCGGCGCGCACGTGAACGTCGTGACCAAGAGCGGCACCAACCAGTACCACGGGACGGGGTGGGAGTTCTTCCGCAGCGACGCGCTGAACGCGCGCAACTACTTCGATCCGCCCAACACCGCCAAGCTTCCGTTCACGCTCAATCAATTTGGCGGCGTGCTGGGCGGGCCGGTGGTCCGTGACAAGAATTTCTTTTTTGGATCGTACGAAGCCTACCGGCAGACGCTGAAGGTCACGGCCGTTCCGGTGGTTCCGACGCCGCTGCTGCTGGCTTCCGTGAAGGGCGGGCCGGCCAACGGCAACTTCAAGGAACTGTTGCAGGCGTTCTATCCGGCGCCCGATCCCGGGTTCTCGCCCACGGCGCTGGTGGCGCCGCTGCACGTGGTGCAAAACCAGGGCAACGACCGCAACGCCTTCATTGTGCGCGACGATGCGCAGATTTCGTCGAAAGACCGCTTTTTCGCGCGCGTGGTTTACAACCACGCCACCGGCACGCCGGGCGTGATCCTGAGCACGGGGCTGCAGGGCGGCAACAACGGCTTCGGGTGGAACACGTTCGTGCCCGAGATCGCGTGGACGCGGCTGATCTCGAACACGATGGTCAACGAAGCGCGATTCAACTACAACCGGTCGGCCCTGAGCGTTTCCTGGGACGAGCCGCCGGACGCGGTTGCGGCGCTGGGATTTTCCAAGAGCGCGGCCGATGCCAACGGGCTGCCGAGCATCACCTTCTCCGGCACGGGGCTGACGAATGCCGGGGTGGGCACGAATATTCCCCAGGGACGGCATGACAACGTCTTCCAGTGGACCGACACGCTCAGCATGACCAGGGGCCGCTACAACATCAAGACCGGCTTCAACGCCTTCCGGTACCAGATCAACTCGTTCGGCGCCGATACGCCGCGCCGCAACATTACGTTTGTGGGTTTCGGCCCGCCGTTTGACACGGCGGTGAACGGGGTGACGACCGCCAAGTTCCAGACGCAGACGCAAACTTTCAACCTAGTGCCGCTGAACTCGTCGAAGCGATACCCGCGCTACTCGCTGTTTGCGGGCTTCGTGAACGGCGCGATGCAGGCGCGCCGCAACCTCACGATCAACCTGGGGCTGCGCTACGAGATCAACACGATTCCGCGGGAGAAAAACGGCACCCAGAACAACATCTATCAGCTGGATTCGAACGGCAATCCGATTCCGGACGCGCCGATTACCAACATCGCGAACGTCGGCCTGTTCCTGCCCAAGGGCTTCGGCTACGCGCCGATCCACAAGAACGAATTCCAGCCGCGGGTGGGTTTCTCCTGGTCGCCGATGGGCTGGATGGTGGTCCGCGGAGGCTACGGCATCTACTACCAGCGGCCCGACCTGTTCGGCTTCAACACCGGCACGGGGAACCCGCCGTTCTCGTTCCCGACCAGCATCACCAACCAGGTCTTCGGCACGGTGGCCGATCCGGCGCAGTTTGCGACGACGAAGAAGAACATCTCCGGCTACGATCCGGGCAACCAGGCGATTTATGTTCAGAACTACACCTTCAACCTGCAGTTCAAGACGGACCGGAACGGCTTTTTGCAGGTTGGCTACGCCGGTTCGCACACGCTGCACTACAACATCGGGACGGCGGCCAATTTTGGCGCGGCGTTCACCGGCGTGCGTCCGAACTCGGTCTTCAACACCATCAGCATCACGGAAAACCTGGGCAACTCGCACTACAACGGCCTGCAGGTGGAGTACAACCACCGCTACAGCCACGGGTTCAGCGCGCAGGTTTCCTACACGTACAGCAAGAACATCGGACTGGTGGAGGCGGGCGCGGTGCCGACCGACCACTTCAACTACAACCTCGACAAGGGCCGCATGGAAGCCGACTTCCGGCAGATGATTGTGGCCAACAGCGTTTACTCGCTGCCGTTTGGGCACGGCAAGCCGTGGCTCACGTCGGGCATCGCCTCGCACATCCTGGGCAACTGGGCGCTTTCCGGGGTGTTCAGCGCGCACAGCGGCCAGCCGTTCTCGATTACGGCAGGGGCCGATGTGAACGGCGACGGCAACGCCACCGACCGCGCGCAGGTGCTCCCGGGGCACTCGATCAGGGAAGTGTATGCGAGCGGCGCAACGGACAAGACGCAGTTCCTCAAGGTGCAGAGCGCGGTGAACAATGTGATCCTGGCGCGTACCGGCGGCGTGCTGACCGGGCGCGACGCGTTCGAAGGCCCGGCGCTGTTCAACGTAGACTTCGCCGTGCAGAAGAACGTGCCCATGGGTGAACAGCGGCGCTTCGAGTTCCGCTCGGAGTTTTTCAACCTGTTCAATCACACAAACTTCAGCAATCCCAACAGCACGCTGTCGTCGCCGCTGTTCGGCAAGATCCTGGGGACGGCAACGAACTCGCGCCAGATACAGCTTGGCTTCAAGTTCTACTTCTGACGATTGGGGGCCGGGTGGCGGCGCAAGCCGCCCCCGGCCGTCCGCATTGCGAGGAGAAGGTCCCATGTCTCGAGCCACGGTGAGGTTCGTTTGTGCGTGTACGCTGCTGGCGGCAGCGCTTTCCGCGGCGGCGCAGAAGAAAACCACCGGGCCGGCGAAGGCGGCGGCGAAAGCCCAACCGGCCAGGGCGGGCGCGGCGGCGGGCGGCGGCACCGAATTGACACTGCGCAATCTCACGCAAGTAAGCCGCATCAGCGATCCGGAAATTTCGCCCGACGGCAAGTGGATCGCGTTCACGTTCGGTGGCCGGGGGGCAGGGTCGAAGATCTATCTGGTCAGCGTCGCCGGCGGCGAGCCGAAGGCGCTGCTCCCGTCGTCGCCCGGGGAAAGCGGACCGCAGTGGTCCCCCGACGGCAAGAAGATTTCCTTCCTTGCGATGCGCGACGGCCAGAGCGACATCTGGACGATCAGTCCGGAGGGGGGCGAGCCGCAGCGTGTGACGAATGAGAAGTCAGCCAAGCACGGGGTGCGATGGTCGCCCGACGGCCAGTGGATCGCCTACATCAGCAATCGCGACAAGACGCAGGACATCTACATCGTCAGCGCGGCGGGCGGGGAACCGCGCAAGCTGACGAGCAAGACCAACGAGTGGGATGAGAACCGCTGGGCGCCGACATGGTCGCCCGACGGCAAGCACATCGCTTTTGTCTCCAACCGCAGCGACTACTTTGCCGACGACCTGTGGATGGTGGACGTGGACGGCTCGCACCTGACCAGGCTCACCACCAACGTGCGCGTGATGACCGACCCGCTGTGGTCGCCGGATGGCCGGTACATCGCCTTCAACGCGGTGCGCAACTGGGAATTCTGGTTCGACGACATGTCGGACTTCTACCTGGTGAAGATGCCCGAGCGCAAGGTAAGCAAGCTGGCGACCGATGGTTATGCGACCGACCTGAACGGCAACATCCACATGTATTGGTCGCCCGACAGCAAGTCGCTGTTTTATCGCTACAACACGCGAGGGGACACCAACATCTGGTCCGTGAACGTGGAAGGCAACCTGGTGGCGACGCAAGTCACCAATGGCCAGGGTGTGATTCAAAGCATGTCGGTGTCGCCGAAGGGCGATGGTATTGCGTTCGTCCGCGCGACGCAGACCGGGCCCGGCGAGCTGACCTGGATGCCGATGAACGGCGGGGAAGAACGGCAGCTCACGCACTGGGCGACGCGGTTTGACGGCGTTGCGGCGCCGGCCAAGATTTCATTCCTCAGCAAAGACGGCATGTATATCAACGGCTATCTGTACAAGCCGGCGGGACTCGATCCGGCGAAGAAGTATCCCGGACTGATTTCCGTGCACGGGGGCGGCAACAACGCGTTTGCCAACGGCTTTCACGGGATGGAGCAGTACCTGGCGCACAAAGGGTATGTGGTGCTGTCGGTGGAGTACCGCGGCAGCTCCGGCTACGGACGCCGCTTCCAACTGGCGTCGTGGGGAAGCTGGGCGGCCGACCAGGGCTGGGACGCGGTGGCCGGGGCCGACTACCTGCGCAGCCTGCCGTACTGCAACGGGAAAGTCGGAATCTACGGAGGCAGCTACGGCGGCATCATGACGCTGGCGGCGCTCACGCGCGATTCCTCCAAGTTCGATGCGGCCGCGCCCTTCTACGGGATCTACGACTGGTCTGCCGCCTACCGCGATGGCGACCGTCTCATGAAATTCTGGGTGGTGATGGGGATGAAGGGCTACAAGCCGGATGAAAATCCCGCCGTGTATTACGCCGACTCGACGATCAACTTCGTGGACAAGATCACCACGCCGATGCTGATCGAGCACGGCGAACTGGACCGGCGCGCGCCGTTCACCCAGTCGCAACTGTTGGTGGAGGCGCTGAAGAAACACAACAAGACGTTCGAGTTTTTCTCGTTTCCCGATGAGCAGCACGGCATCCGGCGACCCGACAACTTCGTCAACGCGTACACGCGAATGGAGGCCTGGTTCGACAAGTACCTGAAAGGCGAAGAGAGCCAGGCGCCGGCGCAGCGCGCGTCAGGAGGCTCGCAATGACACGGCCAAACCTCAGCATCCTGATTCTGTCGCTGACCGCCGCCATCGCAGCCGCGGCCCAGCAGCCCGCGGCACCTGCGGCCGGTCCGGCTGAACTCACGCTCCGCGCCATGACACAAATCACGCGCACTGGCGACGTAGCGGTGTCGCCCGACGGCCGCACGATCGCGTTCGGTTCGAACTATGGCGGCAGACAGAGGATCTGGCTCATTCCCGCCGGCGGCGGCGAACCGCGCGCGCTCACCGAGGGAGGCTCCATCCAGTGGTCGCCCGACGGAAAGACGATCGCCTATCTCTCCGGCGGGGGCCGAGGCGCGGGCGGCGGCGGGCAGGTGGACATCTTCACGATTCCTGTTGCGGGCGGGGAGCCGACGCGCGTGACCAATGACAACAGCGCGAAGCACGGGCTGCGCTGGTCGCCCGACGGTACGCAGATCGCCTACATCTCCAATCGCGCGAAGGACCAGGACATCTGGGTGGTCAGCGCGAAGGGTGGCGAGCCGAAACAGCTCACGCAGAAGACGAACGAGTGGGACGAGTTCCGCTGGGCGCCGGAGTGGTCGCCCGACGGCAAGCAGATCGTGTTTGTCTCCGGGCGCAGCGACTACTACTCCGACGACCTATGGATGGTGAACGCGGACGGCTCGGGCATGCGCAAGATCACCACCGGCGTGTGGGTGATGGGAAATCCCGAGTGGTCGCCCGACGGCAAGTCGATCGCGTTCAACGGCAACAGCCAGTCCGACTACTGGTTCGAAGACATGTCGTATCTCTACATCTACGACGTGGCCACGGGGAAAGTGCGCCACGTGCACATGGACGTGGACGTGAGCGACTTCGAAATGAACGCCCACGTCTTTTGGTCGCCCGACAGCAGCCTGATCTACTTCCGCAATATCAGTCGCGGCAACACCAACATCTGGGCCGTGCCGGCGAATGGCGAGGGATGCGCCACGCAGATCACCAACTTCGAGGGCGGCATGCAGTCCATGGACGTGGCCGCCAACGGCAGCATCATCGCCTTCACGCGCACCACGCCGGTCAGCTCCGGGGATGTGTGGGCGATGTCGACCAGGGGCGGCGAGGCGGCGCAGCTCACCAAGTGGGCAACGCAGTTCAAGGACGTGCGCGCGCCCATCCAGGTTTCATTCCGCAGCAACGACGGTCTCTACATCCACGGCTACCTGTACAAACCGCCGGTGATGGACGGGAACAAGAAGTATCCCGGACTGGTTTCCGTACACGGCGGCGGCACCAATTCCTATGCGAATACTTTCCATGCCATGGAACAGTACCTGGCGCAGAAGGGCTACATCGTGCTCGCCATTGAGTATCGCGGCAGCTCCGGTTATGGGCGGCCGTTCCAGCGGCTGAGCGTCGGCGACTGGACGCGCGGCCAGGGCTGGGACGCGGTGGCAGCGTCCGACTTTTTGCGCTCTCTGCCCAGTTGCAGCGGCAAGATTGGAGTTTATGGAGGCAGCTACGGCGGCATCATGAGTATGGCCGCGGTCACGCGCGATCCGTCGAAGTTTCAGGCAGCGGCGCCGTTTTACGGAATCTACGACTGGGTCGCGGCGTATGACGACGCCGATCGGCTGGGTAAGATATTTCTGGTCACGGGGTTCGACGGCTTCCGTCCCGAAGACAACCCCGACATGTACTATCGCAACTCCACCATTAACTTCATCAAGGATGTCAACGTTCCGTTGCTCATCGAGCATGGCGAGCTGGATCGCCGCGCGCCGTATAGTCAGGCGATCCGCTTGACGGAAGCATTGAAGAAGGAAGGAAAGACGTTTGAGTTCTTCCACTATCCTAACGAGCAGCACGGAATCCGGCGCCCGGAGAACTTCGTGGACGCCTATACTCGAATGGAAGCCTGGTTTGCCAAGTATTTGCAGTAGTAGTAGGGTCAAACTATCGTGCCGGGGAGAAAGGGCTTGAAGACGAAACAGTACGACGGCTATCGCTCATTTCAGTATCTGGAAGAGGGTGTGGACTACAAGCCTTTCCGGCTGGCGAAGGAGATCGGCAGAGTTCCGAGCTACTCGGTCCAGGTCACCGAGGAACAGGAAGCACGGGTTGACCGCCTGCTCGACAATGAACTCATCATTTCGCTGCACGACCACGCCTTCGTGGTGCCCGAGGACGTGAACGAGATCTGGGAATACCGCCGCGCCGGCCGCGACTGGACCGGGTACGAGGGCCTGGCGGCGTCGCGCCTGGACGTTGTCTTCGACAACTTCATGGACGGCACGGCGATGGTCACCAGCAAGGCGGGCTGGAAGTGGGATGACGTCATCCACGACCTTGGCATGCGCTACAGCGACATTGCGCACCAGGACCTGGTCTTTCTGGCCACCACGGTGGACGATTTCTACGAAGCGAAGAAGACCGGGCGGGTGGCGCTGGTGGCCGCGCTGGAAGCCTCCACCATGATCGAAAACGAGGTGGACCGGATCGACATCCTCTACGGCTTCGGCGTGCGCATGATGGGCATCGCTTACAGCGAAGCGAACTCGCTCGGCTGCGGGCTGAAAGAGCGGCGCGACGGCGGCCTGACAGATCTGGGGCGCAGGGCCGTGAGACGCATGAACAGGATCGGAATGGCGATTGATGTTTCGCATTCCGGCGATCAGACTTCGCTCGACACGATCGAGTTCAGCGAGAAGCCCATCTTCATTACGCACGTAGGCACGCGCACCCTGTGGGACAGTCCGCGCATGAAGCCGGACCACGTCATCAAGGCTTGCGCGGAAAAGGGCGGGGTGATCGGCATTGAAGCCGCGCCGCACACAACGCTCACGAAGAAGCACATTCAGCACTCCATCGAGTCCTACATGGAGCACTTCGAGTACATAGCCAACCTGGTGGGGATCGATCATGTGGCCTTCGGGCCAGACACGCTGTTCGGCGACCACGTGGGCCTGCACCACGTGTTCGCCAACGCACTCTCCATCAAGTCGGCGCACGGCAAGCAGCCGTTCGACGAAGTTGAGTACGTGAAGGGCATCGAGAACCCGGCCGAGGCCTTCCCCAATATCGTGCGCTGGATGGTTGCGCACGGCTACTCGGACGAGGAGATTCGCAAGAGCGTTTCCGGCAACATTCTTCGCGTTTTGGAACAGGTGTGGGCAAGGCCGCGCGGCAAGGCTGCCAAGGCGTGAACGCGCGGGTAGAATACCCGTCGATCAGCGGCCGCGGGCAAGCAGGGGACAGGGCGTGATGAAGTTCGTCATCCAGCAGGACTCATCCATTCCAGTTCACGCGCAGATCAAGGAGCGCATCAAGACGGCGCTGCTTTTCGGCGAGTTGCGCCCCGGCGACACGCTGCCCTCGATCCGCGACGTGGAGCAGGAACTGGGCGTGGGCCGCGCCATCGTGCGGCGCGCGTATCTGGAGTTGCAGGATTGCGGGATTCTGGAAATCCGGCACGGTCGGCGGGTGTGCATCAGCGAAGACGTGCAGCTCCGCGCCGATGCCAGCGCCACGCGCCAGTTGCAGCAGCTGGTGGAGAAAACGCTGCGCGATGTCCGCAAGCTCAACGTCAGCCACTCGTCGTTCGCCAAACTGCTCCTGATGCGGGCGCTGGAGCTGGACCGCAACCGGCTCTCGTATCTTTTCGTCGATACCAGCAAGGCGCTGGCAGAAAACATCGCGCAGCAGATCAGCCGGTTGTGGGAAGTGCCGATCCACGGCGCCAGCGTTTCGGAACTGCCCGAGCTGTTCGCTTCCGAGAACCACCACATCCACCGCATCATCGTGACCTACTACCGCTATGACCAGGTCAGCGACCTGGTGAAACGGCTGCAAAAGGGCGAGCACGCCGAAGTGGTGCCGGTCAGCGTGCGCTTCAGCGAGGAGATGGTGAAGCAGGTCACGGGGCTGCCGGCTGCGTCGAAGGTGCTGCTGGTGGCCGAAGACAACGAATATCGCCGCCATGGCCGCCAGCCGTTTGCCGACGCCTACACCGAGGTCTTTGGCAAGCACGACCTGGAATTTGCGGTGCGTCCCGCCAGCAGCTTCCGCGACCTGAAGCAGATAGCCGTGACCAACGGCTATGGGCTCACGATCGTCAGCAACAGTATTTGGGACCGGCTGCCGGCCTCGGTGCGCAAGGTCCGGAACGTAACGCACCCGCGGCTGGAGGTTGATCGCATGTCGCTGGAACGGGCCCGGCTGAGCGCCGGCGTGATCGTATGAGCCAGAAATCCACGGCCAAGCGGATCCTCTATCTGGTGCCGGCGCCGATGTCGCGCGGCCCGTTCGGCGCGAGCGAGCTGACGCGGCGGCAACGGCTGCTGAACGAGCGCGCATGGGGGGGCTTCAGGTTCGAAGTCCGGGACACGGATGAGGGCCCGTTCACCATCGAGTCCATCGTGGACGAACAGCTCTCGGTGCCGGGCACGCTGCGCGCCGCGGTGCAGGCGGAGCACAACGGCTTCAGCGCGATCGTGCTCGGCTGCTTTGCCGATCCGGGCAGCGACGCGGCGCGAGCGTTGCTGCGCATTCCCGTGGTCGGTCCCGCGGAAGTCTCACTACACCTGGCCTGCCAGCTCGGCAACCGGTACGCGATTCTCACCACGTCGGAAGGCGTGGTGCCGCTGATTGAAAAAGTGGTCCGCCACCTGCGCCTGGAGCAGCGCATGGCCGGCATTCGCACCGTAGGCACCACGGTGCTCCACGTGGCCGACGACCGCAAAGCGATGCTCAACCGCCTGGAGCGCGCCGGCAGGCTCGCGCTGGACACCGACGGCGCCGATGTTCTGGTTCTGGGCTGCATGAGCGTCAGTTTCCTGAACGTTGCGCCCGACCTGTCGCGCCGCCTCGGTGTTCCCGTGGTGTGTCCACTGGCGGCCGCCGTGGAATTCGCGCAGTCGCTGGTGCGTTGCGGGCTTTCGCACAGCAAGAAAGCGTTTCCTGTGCCGGCCCAATCGGTCTCCGCAGCGGCGGGATAACGCAGCCGTGCTGGCCGCACCACGCCAGCCCCAGCAACGCTGAACCTATGAATCCGCTGTCCCTCCATTTCGCCGTCGTGGCCGCCGTGTACTTCGCGGTGGTGCTGGGCATCGGCGTCTTCGGGATGCGGAAAACAAAAACGGAAGAAGACTTTCTTACCGCCGGACGCAGCATAGGCCCATGGGTGGGCGGCGCGGTGCTGGCGGCGACGCAGATCAGCGCCGGAACGCTGGTGGGCACTGTAGGACGCCACTACTCGACGGGTGTGAGCTGGGTGTGGGTCTGGCCGGGCGTCTGGTGCGGGTGGCTGGTGTCGGCGATTTTCGTCGGGCCCAAGTTGCGGGAGTTCGGCGCGGTCACCATCCCGGCGTACCTGGCGGCGCGCTTCCGCAGCGAGACGGCGCGGCTGCTCTCGGCCATCTTCATCATCTTCGCGTACATGATCCTGCTGGTCGCGCAGTACCAGGCCTGCGGGGTCGTCTTTGAATCCATTTTCGGCATTCGCCCGGTGTACGCGATGGCGATCCTGACGGTAAGCACGCTGCTCTACACGACGCTCGGGGGCGTCCGCTCCAGCTCGTACATTGATTTTCTGCAGATCCTGATCGTCGTTTCCGGGCTCGTGCTCTCGGTGCCGGTCCTTGTATATATGTTTGGCGGGCTGAATCACGCGGGCGCCTACCTGCGGGCGATGGACACGCGCATCACGGGCTCCTGGTACAACGGGCGCCAGCTGTTTGGGTTCGCGCTCTCGTTCGGACTGGCCATTGCCGCCGCGCCGTACGAGATGGTCCGCTTCAACTCCATGCGCGACAAGGCGACGGTGCGCAACGCCATCGGCGTGTGCTTCATCTTCCAGGCCCTGATCGGCTCCTGCGTCCTCATCATGGGCCTGATGACGCGCGCGCTCTTTCCCGCGCTGCCGTCACCCGACCAGGCCAGTTCGATCATGGCGCTGAACGTTCTGCCGCCGCTGGTGGGGTCATTGTTCATGGTGGCGCTGCTCTCGGCCATCATGTCGAACGTGAACGCGATCCTGCTGGTCGCCTCGGCCGGCGTGGCGCACGACATCTATGGCAAGTTCATCAACCGCAGAGCCAGCGAAAGCGTGAAGCTGCTGGTGAACCGCGCCAGCATCGTGGCGCTCAGCCTGGCGCCGGTGTGGTTTGCCCTGAACCGCTACACGGATGTGCAGTCCATCGTGGTCGTCCAGACGCGCTTCATCGCCAGCTTCTTTTTCGTGCCGATGATCATCGGCTTGAACACGCGCGGCGGCAATTCCGCCAGCGCGGTCAGCTCGATGGCCGGGGGCGTCGCCGGCTGCCTGGCGTGGAGCATCTGGACCGCGCGTCACGCCTCGAACATTGACGCGGTTGAAGTTGGCATCGCGTGCAGCGCGCTCTCCTACTTTGCCGTGAACGCATTTACCAGAAGCGACGCTGCATCGCTCTCCAGGCCGGCAGATGCGCGATCATAGATACGCGCGGCTGGTGCTGGTTTGGGTGGCGCTATACCTGTGCGGCAACGCGCAGCAGCGGCACTTGGCGGAGTACCAGGCAAGGGTGGAATTCGGCAGCCCCGCCGCGGCCAGCGTGAGCGTCTCAGTGCGCACCTCAGCCGCCGGCGGATCGGGCCGTTTGCTGTTGGCGCCGCAGGCCGACCAGACGATCGAGGGGATCACCGTTACTGACGAAGGCGGGCGTCCGGTGGCGGCCGAAGCGCGCTGGGAAGACGGCGTGGTCCGCATTGAGGGCATCGTGCCGGAAGCTTTCAGTGTGCGCTATCGCGTCACCGCAAGCCGCACCCTGCACCGTATTCCGCTGCCCGCGCCGAGCGTCGCGGCGCTGCCACAGCAGCGGCCGGTATCCATCGCTGTGGTGCTGCCGCGCGGTCACGTGGCCGTGGCGAACAGCTTTCCGGGGTTGCAATGGCGTGATGCCGAGCACGGCTCGGCGCAGCTTGCCGCCGTGCCGTCGGTCATCGTGCTGCGGGTTGCGCCGCGCGAGGCCGTGACCCCGGCCGACAGGCTTTTGACGCCCGAAACGCTCAGCACGACCGCGATGTTGGCGCTGTTGTTACTCGGATCGATTTTCTGGATCGCAAGAAACCGCCGCAGGGCCGGATAAGGAGAGAGTCAGGATGTCCGGATTCGGGTTGAACTTCTACGGCTATTTCGTTTTCGCCGCGCTGTGGGTGTGTGGCTATTTCGTTTGGGCATCGCGCGTCAACGCGCGCGAACGCCGGCGTGAGGCCGCCGCAAGCGGGCGCAGGGCCTCACGCCAGGGTCAGTGAAGAGCGAGGTTCGCATGGATGCCAGGACCGCGATCCGGGAAGAGGTGATGCGAGCGCAGGATTCGCTGCTTGCGCTCAGCCATCGCATTCACGCTCATCCAGAACTCGGATTCGAAGAAGAGAAGTCCAGCACGTGGGCGGCCGAAGCGCTTGACGCCGCCGGCTTCCGCGTGACGCGGGGCGCCTGCGACCTGCCTACGGCATTGGTCGCCACCGCCGGCAATGGCCCGCTGCACATCGGCATCTGCGCGGAATACGACAGCCTGCCCGGCATCGGACACGCCTGCGGACACAATATCATCGCGGCGTCTGCGGTCGGCGCCGCCCTGGGCGCAGCGAAAGTGGCTGGCGAGGCCGGCCTCACCATCACCGTGCTGGGCACGCCGGCGGAAGAAGTTGGAAACGCCAGCGGAAAAATCCTGATGCTCGAGCGAGGCGCGTTCAAGGGGCTGCACGCCGCGATGATGGTCCACCCCTATCCGGTGGACATGATCGAGCTGCGCATCATTGCCGCGTCGATGTTCGAGGCGCACTACACCGGCAAGGAAGCGCACGCCTCGGCGTTCCCCGAGCTCGGCATCAACGCGGCCGACGCGCTCACCGTGGCGCAGGTCTCGCTCGGGCTGCTCCGGCAGCACATTCGCGGCACGGACCGCATCCACGGATTCACGACGCACGGCGGCGACGCGCCGAATGTGATTCCGGCGCACACCTCGGCGCGCTACATCATTCGCTCCGAGACGCTGGAGCAGCTCGATGAGCTGCGCGGGAAAGTCCGTCGCTGTTTCGAGGCCGGCGCCGTTGCCACCGGCTCGAAGCTGGAGATTCGCGGCGGCGACAAGCCTTACGCCGACATGCGCTTCGACCACGAACTGGGCGCGCTCTACCAGCGCAACGCGCAGGCGCTCGGCCGACATTTCCCGGCAAGCAGCCCGGTGCACGGCGTGGCCGCCTCGACCGACATGGGCAACGTGTCGCACGCGCTGCCGTCGATCCATCCCATGATCGGCATCGGTTCGCTGCCCGCGGTCAATCACCAGCCGGAGTTTGCCGCGCACTGCATCACCGCGGAAGCGGACAAGGCCGTGCTCGACGGCGCGGTCGCCATGGCGTGGACAGCGCTCGACGCGGCCTCGAATCCCGCGTTACGTGAGCGGCTGATCAGCGGCAAGGCCTGATTTCCGTTGCGAACCAGGCCGCCGCACTCGCGACCGAGACGCGCTCGCCCATATGTCGCGGCGATACCAAGGGCACGAGCGGCCTTGTGAAAGGCCGATTCCGACCTGGAAAGACCTCGAAGCCTCTTATCTCCGCCCGGGTGGGCCGTTCCTGTTGTTGGTTCACGCTTCCAACCGAATTGCGGGCGCCGTCGGACCCTACCGGTCCGACGAACGACGATGTGAGTTGCGGAAGATGGATCGGGCGGCACAGCGGGAATTGCGCGATGTGAGACGCCGGCCTCGGCAAGGTCAAACGCGACGTAGAATCGTCAGGCACCCATGGCGAGGAGAGGCGCAGAGCATCCAACGTCGGAGAAAGCGGTGGAGCCACTTTGGTGGCCTGCCGATCAAAATGCGCGCCTGGCGGAGCTGGTGGCGAGCGACGGCGAGTTGAAAGTTGTGCCGCTGCGCCGCGACGTGCGCTGCCTCGGCGTGCTGCTGGGGCGAGTCCTCAGGGCGCAAGGTGGTGATGAGCTGTTCGACACGGTGGAGGCCCTGCGCGAGGCGCTCATTCAGCATCGCGAAAGTGGCGGCAGTTCGAAGCTGCTGGCGCGCGCGCAACAGACGATCGCGACGCTGCCGCTGGCGGCCGCCTACCGCACCACGAAAGCATTCACGATCTATTTCGAGCTGGCCAACCTGGCGGAAACCAACCACCGCAAACGCCGCCGCCGGGCGGCGCAGCTCGACGGCCTAAATCCTCCGCAGCCGGGCTCGTTCCGAGGGACGCTGGGGCGCATGCGCGCGGCCGGCATTGACGCCGAAGGCGCGCTGAATTTCCTGGGACAAATCCTGATCACGCCGGTATTTACGGCGCACCCGACCGAGGTTGCGCGACGCACCGTACTGAGCGCGCGGCGGCGGATCGCGCGCAGTTTGGAGGCGCTCGATGTGCTGCCGCTGTCGAAGGAAGAGGCGCTGCGCCGCGAGCAGGAGATCCTGGCCGAGATCACGGCGCTGTGGCAGACCGACGAGGTGCGGCTGCAGCGGCCGGAAGTGGCGGACGAAATTCGCATGGCGCTGGATTACTACCCGATGTCGCTGCTGGAGGCGGCGCCGCGGGTCTACGAAGAAATCGCGAAGAGCTTCCGCGAAGTGTACGGCGCCGAGCCGGCGACATTGCCCCGCGTGCTGTCGTTCGGATCGTGGGTGGGAGGCGATCGCGACGGGAACCCGAACGTGACCGCGGCGAGCACGCGCGAAGCGGTTGCGATGGCGCGCTCGCTCATTCTCGGCGTTTATTTGGCACGCGTGCACAACCTGAGGCGCGTGAGCGCCTCTACGCACCAGGTGGGCGTACTTCCTGAACTGCGACAACGAATTGAGGAATATGCGCGCACGCTGCCGCCATTGCCGCAGCGGCGTTTTCCGGCGGCCGAGGCCTACCGCGTGTTTCTCAGCTACGTGCACCAACGGCTCGCGTACAGCCGCGACGACGCCGGCCACGTCCACGGGTACGCCACCGCGAACGACTTCGCGCGCGACCTGCGGCTGGTGCGCGCCAGTCTGGCCGCTTACGGAGCCGAGCCGCTGGCGCGTGAACTGCTCGATCCGTTGCTGATCCTGGTGGACGTTTTCGGCTTCCACCTGCAAACGCTGGACGTCCGCGAGCATGCGCGGCTGCACGCGGCGGCGGTGGCAGAACTGGCGTCGGCGCTCGAACACGGCGAGAGCGGCGTGCAGCCGTCCACGCGTGAACTGCTGGAATTGCTGCGCACGGCGGGCGAGTTGAAGCGGCAATATCCGGCGGAGACAATCCGCGCGTACGTGATCAGTGGCGCGCGATCGCAGGAAGACGTGCTTAACCTGGCGCGCCTGGCGCGGGTCGCTGGCGTGGAGCTCCGCGGCCAGAACGGCGATCCGGGATTGATGCCGGTGCCGCTGTTCGAGTCCATCGCAGACCTGCGGAACTGCCCGGACGTTTGCCGCGGACTGTGGAGGTCGCGCGAATACGCGCCACTGCTGGCGAGCTGGGGGCGCCGGCAGGAAGTCATGCTCGGCTACTCGGATTCCAACAAGGACGGCGGCATGCTGACCAGCACATGGGAGCTCTACAAAGCGCACCGCGCGCTGCATCGCGTGGCGGCTGAGTGCGACGTGAGGCTGCAACTGTTCCATGGACGCGGCGGCACCGTGGGACGAGGCGGCGGCCCGACGCACGCAACCGTTGCCGCGCAGCCTCCCGGCGCATTTACCGGCGCGATCCGCATTACCGAGCAGGGCGAGGTGATGAACTGGAAGTACTCTGACCTGGTCCTCGCCGAGTGGAACCTGGAGTTGACGCTGGCCGCCTCACTTGAGGCGCTGGCGCGGCCGAGCGGGCCGCGCCCCGGAGAGGATGCGCAGTGGGACGACACGATGGAAGAGATGTCGCAGGAGGCGTTCGCCTTCTATCGCAACCACGTGGCCGAAGACGCGGGGATGCTGGAGTACTTTGAGCAGGCCACTCCGGTGGATGAACTGGAGCACGCGCACATCGGGTCGCGGCCCGCGCGGCGCGGGCAGGGACGCCGGCTGGAGGACCTGCGCGCGATTCCATGGGTGTTCGGATGGATGCAGAGCCGGCACGGGCTGCCGGCGTGGTTTGGTGTTGGCCACGCACTCGCCAAGCTGGCCGCGCGGCCCGGCGGCACGGAGCGGCTGCGCGCGCTTTGGGAGCGCTTCCCGCTGTTCTCGGTCATGCTGCACAACGTCGAACTGGGTATGGCGAAGGCAGACCTGGGCATCGCGCGCATCTATGCGGGGTTGGTGGAAAGGGCGGAGCTGCGCGAGCGAATCGGCGCGATCATCGCAGAGGAATACCAGCGGAGCCTGGAGATGCTGTTGCGCGTGACCGGCCAATCAAGACTGCTGGAAAACAATCCGGTCCTCGACCGCTCAATCCGCCTGCGCAATCCGTATGTCGATCCGATGAGCCTGATTCAAGTGGAGCTGCTGCGGCGCAAACGGAGCGGCGACACGAGCGAGGACCTCACGTACGCACTGGCGGCCACGATCAACGGCATCGCGGCCGGCCTGCACAACACGGGATGATCGCCGTGCGCGGTCAAGCTGGCGCCGTGGACGGCCGGCCGCGCAACTGCGGCAGAACGGCTTCGCCAAAAAGTTTTGCCTGCTCCAGCCTATCGTCGCCCCAGAGCTCGAGCATGATGTGGGTGCAGCCGGCCTGGCGGTATTCCTCGAGGCGCGCCAGGCACTCGTCGGGAGTTCCGGCAATCGCCTTTACTTTTTCAAAGACCGCGTCGGTTACGGCGCGAGCGGCGGCTTTGCGTCCGCCGCGCTCCATGGCTTCGGCGATGGGGCGGATCTCGTCGAAGGTGAGCCCGGCCGATTGCAGCAGGATGTCGGCCGATCCCTGAATGTTCTGCACCTTGTTGGCCAGGTACATGGCCGCCATTTCGCGCGCGCCTTCTTTGCCGCGGCGCGAGTCGCGATGGATGCTGCCCACGATGACGGCGCCGAGGTCGAGCTGGGCGGGATCGCGGCCCGCCTTGCGCGCGCCTTCTTCCATGTTGCGGCGCGAGTAGCGGCAGAATTCCGGCGTGGTGATGCTGGCGGTGAGCAGCCCGTCGGTGTAGCTGCCGGCAAATTTCTGCAACACCGGGCCGGTGCCGGCGAAGTAGATGGGGGTCTTTCCGCGGAGGACGCGGGCTTCGTTTTTGAGCGCGGGAACGTCGGCGGAGAAGACTTTGCCCTGGTAGCGAAACGCACCGCCGGCCAGCACGCCGCGAATGATCTCCAGGCCCTCGCGCATCACGGTGGCGGGTCCGGCGCCGGGCGCGCCGGATTCGCCGATCTCCTTCATGAAGATTTTCGAAGCGCCGAGTCCGAGCAGGAAGCGTTCGCCGCAAAGGTCCTGCAACACGCGCGCTTCCATGGCGATCTGCACCGGGTGCCGCGTATAAGGCGAGATGATTCCCCAGCCCACATTGATGCGGCGCGTTTCGGCGGCGATGAGCGCGCTGATGGAGGTGGAGGAGCGCGCTTCGTAGCCGTGCTTGCGCCACCACGGATAGGCCTCGGCGATCCAGAAGGTGTCGAAGCCGGCGGCGTCACAGGCCCGCGCCATCGCGACGGTTTCGCGGACCGGCTCCATGCTCAACTGCAACACGCCCACGCGAAAGGGAACCAAGAGTTTCTCCTTTGACCCTGATCAGCGCGCCCCGGAGCTGGCGGCGCTCATGGTGCGGATGATTTGCTTGAATTCGTCATCGGTGAGTAACCCCGGCTTCGCGATCGCGCGGCGCTTCACTTCGGCGAGCAGACCGTCGCGCAGCGCGGGATCGAGCTCGATGCCGAGCTCACGGGCCTTCAAGTCGATGGAATCGAGGCCGCTCTTCTTTCCCAGCACGATGCCGCGGCTGGCGCCGACGATCTGCGCGGCGTACGGCTCGATGGCTTCGGGGACATGAAACTGGCTGGCCACGGCGCCGCTCTCGCGCACGAACAGGTTCTCGCCAATCGCGGGCTTCCACGGCTCCAGCTCATAGCGCGACGCGCGGCGGACAACTTCGGAGACGCGGCGCAGGCGCGGCAGGTCCATCTCGACCGGCACGCCGTACAGGCAGGCGAGCGCCAGGGCGATCTCGCCGATATCGGCGTTGCCGGCGCGCTCGCCCATGCCGTTGATTGTGCCCTGCACCCACTGCGCACCGGCGCGAACCGCGGCGATGGCGGAGGCGGTGGCGAGGCCAAAGTCGTTGTGGCCGTGCCAGTGCAGCGGAACGCCGGGGCCGGCCCACTCGCGAACCTGCGAAACCAGGAACGCGGCGGCCTCCGGGCCGCAGGCGCCGATGGTATCGACCACGACGAGTTCCTTCGCGCCGGCATCGAGCGCGCGCAAGTACACTTCACGCAAGAACGGCAAGTCGGAGCGGGTGCCGTCAACGGCGAAGAAGGCCACGTGGATGCCGGCGTTCGCGGCATGGCGCACGGCTGCGACGACGCGCTCCACGATCTTCTCGGGCGAGACGCCGTAGGCGCGGAGCTTGATGGCGCTGGTGGGCGCTTCGATGACGGAGAAGCGGACGTGGAGGCGGACGAGTTCGTCAACGTCGGCGGGGACAGCGCGGGAAAATCCCCAGACCTCGGCCTTGAGGCCGGCCTTCTGGATGAGCGCAATGGCTTCGGCGTCTTCGGCGGAGACGCGCGGGAACCCGGCCTCGATGCGCGCCACGCCAAGAGCGTCGAGCTCGCGGGCGATGTCGAGCTTCTGTTGCGGGCTGAGGACGACGCCCACGGTCTGCTCGCCGTCGCGCAAAGTGGCGTCGTAGAAGCGCACCGGGCCGAGCGCGGCAAACGGCGCGCGCACTTCCGGCCTGGAGTTCAGCTCTGACACCCAAACCAGCGAAGGATCAATCGGTTGAGCCGGCATAAACGTTGCGGCGCTCCCTCACTGCGCGCGCGCCGCCTTGCCTCCGTGTGCCTGCTGCCAGGAAATGACCGGATTGCGCAGCACGCCGATCTTTTCGATTTCGCACTCCATCACGTCGCCCGGCTTCAAATACCAGGCCTTGGGATCGCCGCTGAAGGCGGCGACGCCGGAGACGGTGCCGGTGGAGACGACGTCGCCGGCGCTGTAGCCCATGGGCGAGTAGTGCGCGAGGATTTCCGGAATCTTGACCGACATCTTCGAGGAGTGCGAGCGCTGCCGGGGTTCGCCGTTGACGCGCAGCTCCATGGCGAGATTGTGGGCGTCAGCAATTTCGTCGGCGGTGACGATGTGCGGGCCGAGCGGGCAGAAGGTGTCGATGGCCTTGCAGAAGCTGAAGACGCCGGACTTCATCTCGCGGCGCTGAATGTCGCGCGCGGTGATGTCGTTGAAAATGACGTAGCCGCCGATGTAGTCGCCGGCCTGCTCCACGCCGAAGTGCTTGCCGGCTTTCTTGGTCACGACGGCAAGCTCGAGTTCGTAATCGAGTTCCTGCGTGAGGTGCTCGGGAAAGACGACAGGCTCGTCGGGACCGATGATGGCGTCGATGTTCTGGAAGAAAACGATCCAGGGAAGCACGGGATGCGAGAAGCCGGCCTTCGAGGCTTCTTCGTGATGCTCGCGAAAGTTGCCGGCGGTGTGGAAGAACTTGCGCGGCGCGATGGGAGCGTGAATCCTGACGTCGGCAGCCGGATGAAGAAGAGGGTAGCCGGAAGGACCGGCCGCAGCGCTCCCGGCAGTGCGCGCAAATTCGAGCGCTTCGCGGGCGGCGTCGAGCGAGCGGTCGCCGCCCTCAAACAGCTGGCGCATATCGGGCGGCACGAGTGCGTTGGCGGCGCGCTGGGGGGCGCCGTATCCGCGGGCAGCAAGCAGCGCCGCATAGGCGCTGTTGAGGTCGGCAATCGAATTCTCCAGGCGCGCGCCGATGCGCCTGCGGTGCGTGCCGTGTGAGTAGGTGACAAGTCGCATTTCGAGTACTCAGTTTCCGGGTCTCAACTTCCGGTCCTCTGCCTGGCTGACGCGGCGGCTGCGGGTTGCTCGGTTTCGCGTTCTTCCTTCCAGGATTCTTCCAGTCCCTTGATGAGCGCCCACATCGCCTGGTTGAGCGGCGTCGGGACGCCGAGCTGGGCGCCCGCTTTGACGATGGCGCCGCACATGAAATCCACTTCCGTCTGGCGGCCGGCAAGCACGTCTTGCAGCATGCTGGCCTTGTGCTGGCCGGGCGCGCTGGCGCCCTTCCTGACGAGCGCGCGGGGATCGCCGTGCAGCTTGATGCCGAGCGCGGCAGCGACGGCTTCTCCTTCGGAAATGAGCGCGTCAAACAGGTCGCCGGTTGGCTGAAAGCGTGCCGCCGCGCCGTGGTGCAGCCGCGTGAGCGCGCCGACGGGATTGGTCGCGGCGTTGAAGATCAGCTTGGTCCACTGCGCGCCGCGGGCGTCTGGGAGCGCCAGCGTGTTCATGCCCGACTCGGTGATCGCGGCGGCCAGCGCTTCGACTTTATCCATCGGCGTGTGCGCCGGCTCGAACGGTCCGATCCACGTGTCGCCCTGGATGTCGAAGCTCACGTGGCCGGCGGCGACGATGTGGCCGGCGGGAAAGGTGGTGCCGCGAACCACGTAGCGCACGTGTTCGGCAATCAGCTCCTCGTTACCCACACCGTTCTGCACCGAGCAGACCGCGCTGTCGGGTCCGAAAGCGCGAGCGGCCTGCCGGATGGCGGTGGCCGTGTGGATGGCCTTGGTGGCGACAATGCCGAAGTCACAAACCGGGAGATCGGCGGCATTTGCCGTAGCCCGCAGCTTCGCGGTGAAATCGGCGGCGCCGGAGATGCGCAGCCCGGAACGGTTGATCGCGTCCACGTGATCGCGTGAAACGTCGTAGGCCCACACCTCGTGCTTGCCCGAGCGCGCCAGGTGGGCGGCAAACAGGCTGCCGACGGCTCCGCAACCGACAATGCAAATCTTCAATATGATCCTCGTGCAGCGGCGCTTCCCTGGAGACGCAGCAAGCTACGTCTCTACGGTCGTCGTGGCGCGCGCCGGTGTCTCGCCGCCGCGATAGAGCTTCCATTCAACGTCGCAGAGCGACTCGCCTTCGTGCTTGCCCACGCGATACGTGTCCTGCGTGTAGAGACAAACTTGTCCGTCCTGGTCCACGACCTGCGGATGCAGCGAGAAGATCATGTTCTCGCGCAGGGGCACGTCCCAGCCGGCGCCGATGTTGGGCAGCTCGAGCATGGTGGCGCCGATGGAGTGTCCGGAAAGATGTCCGAGCGAAAACCCGTGCCTGGCGAATGTGCCGGCCACTACGCGATGGACGTCGGCGGCGATCTCGCCCTCGCGCAGCAGCTTTCGCGCCGCCTCGATGGCGGCGGGATACGCGTCGAGCATGCGCGCGGTGGTGTCGCTCAGCTTGCCGCGGATCAGGGGGCGCGAAAATTCGACCCAGTAGCCGTCCACGCCCGTAATTTCCAGCGAGTAGAGCATCAAGTCGTCACGCCCGACGCGGCGATCGCCCGGCACCTTGAAGTGCGCCTCGGCGGCGCCGTGCGTGCCCGAGAGCACGATGTTCATCATGCGCGGGCCGGCGCCCCGGGCGAAATAAACTTCGACGGCGGGCGCCATGATCTCGGCCTCGGTCTTGCCGGGCTCGAAAGCCCTGGTCAGCGCCCAGAAGCCGTCAACGATGATGTCCATGCTGTCGCGCACCGCGATGAGTTCCTCTTCGCTCTTGACGGCGCGGACCATGTCGAACGGCAAGTCCCAGGGGACCAGTTCGAAGCCGCCCTGCGTGAGCTCGCGGTAATCGCGCACGGCCATCACGAAGTCGAGGCCATAGACGCCGACGCGCTTCCACTTGCGGTCGGCGGCGCGCTGGCGAATGAACTGCCCCGGTATCTCCGGCCAGACGTGCTCGCCGACCCACGATTTTTTCTTGTCGCCGATCCAGCGGGCTTCCCTGGGGAAGACCAGTGTGGGCTCGCCGTTGAGCGGCAGGATGACGTAGCAGTAGCGATGCACGATTTCAAAGCCCGAGCAGTAGCGCACCGCGCCCTCGAAGCCGGCGTACTGGTTGCCGCACACGACGAGCGCGTCAAGCGAGTCGCGCTGCATGGCTTCGCGCAGGGCGGTGTAGCGGCGTTGAATTTCTTTCGCGCTGGTCATGCGCGGTGTTCCTCGTGAACTCCACAGATGCGCGCCGCGGTGAGCGCGTAGACCTTGGTGACGTCCACCAGGGTCTTGATGCGCACTTTTTCGCCTTCGGCGTCGCGCGGCCCGCTGCTGGGACCGTAGTTCACCGTGGGCACGCCGTAGCGGCTGAGGACGGACGCGTCGGAGCACCAGAGCACGGTGTCGCGCTGCGGCGGTGAGCCCATCACGTCGGCGTGGGAAGCGATGATGGACTGCACCATCGCGTGCCCGGGCGCGATTTGCGCGCCAGGCACGGAGACGTACGTCTCAAACTCCAGCCCGAAGGCAGGGAACTGCTTCTTCAAGTCGCGGAAAAGCGCCTTCACGCGGCGGCGCGCCTCAGTCATGTCGATGTGCGGCGGCACGCGGACGTCGAGGAAGACGTCGCAGCGTTCCGGCGTGCGGCTGGCGCGCCACGGATCGCCGCCCCGGATGCAGCCGATGTTGACCGTGCCGCGGCGATCGCCGCTGCATGCCCCGGCATTCCACTTCTCCGACCAGCGAACGATTTCGGCGAGCACGTGGTTCATGCGGCGAATGGCATTTTCGTCTTCGCGTCCGGCGGCAAACGCGGTATGGACGTAGTTGCCGCGCGTGGAGAACCGGACCCACAGCGAGCCGTAGTGATCGAGCACCAGCTTCATGTCCGTGGGCTCGCCGAGGATGCACATGTCCGGCAGGACGCCGTGGTTCACCAGGTAATGCGAGCCCACGCCGTACCCGCGATACTGCTTGCCGATGAACTCGCCCCACTGCGCCTTTTCGATCTCGCCGGCGACCGCGCCCAGGACCACGTCGCCACGCAAGCGGACGCCGGCGCGCTGGAGCGCTTTGACGGCGTGCATGTAGCAAACCAGCGCGCCCTTCATGTTGTAGATCCCGAGGCCGAAGATGAGGCCGTCGCGCACGACCGCATGCGGCTTGTAGCCGATGCCGGTGAGGAACGGCTCGCTGCCGGTGTTCGACGTGTCCATGTGGCCGTTGAACATCAGGTTCGGGCCGTCGCCGCTTCCTTCCCACCGGCCGATGACGTTGGCGCGTCCATCTTCCACTTCCTGCCAGGTCACGCTGAGTCCGAGCACTTCGAATTGCGCGCGCATGTGCCTCGCCATCTCCAGTTCCTGGCCGGTCGGGCTGGGAATGTTGATGACGTCGCAACAGGCAGAGACGATCTCGTCTTCGCGCACTGCGCCGGCGATGCGGCGCGCGAGGGCGGCGTCGAGATCGTGGGCTGCGGCGGTCTTCGCGGGCGGAGGGGCTTGCGACATGGCTACGCGCGCCCTCCTTTATATGCGGGCGAAAACACGCGGAAGTCGTCGGGATAGCTGCACAGCTTTTCGTTGCCGTCGGCGGTGATGTGGAAGCAGTCTTCGATGCGCAGCCCGCCGCCGCCGGGCCAGTAGGCGCCGGGCTCGATGGAGAGCACCATGCCCTTGCGAATTGTGCCGGCGCCAGCCTGGTGCGCGTAGGGCGGCTCATGCGCGCGCGCGCCGATGCCGTGGCACACGGGATGCGACGGCTGACCCGGGTATCCGCCCTCGGCAATGCGCGCGCGGATGAGGCGGTCCATCTCCGGCAGCGGCGCGCCATCGCGCGCGAACGCGGCGGCTTCGTTGAATGTGGCCAGCAGGAGGTCGGCCAGCTTGTGATACTCGGACGTCAGTTCACCGGGGCAGAGGTTTTTCGTCAGATCGGTCCAGTAGCCGTCGGCGCAGACCCAGATCTCGAAGAGCGTGGGCTCATTCCGCTGGATCGGACGATCGCCCGTGGCGGTGAATGTCTTGATGCCCGGACCCGACCAGACCAGGGTGAAGGCGCGCGCCATCTCGACTTTGCCCTTGTAACCGATGCCCACGCCGTGCACAAAGCCTTCCAACATCGCGCCCGCTTCGCTCTCTTTCATGCCCGGGCGTATGTGCTCGCGGGTGTGCTCCATGGCGAGCGCGGCGAGTTCGTTCGCCAGGCGCATGCGCTCGATCTCCTGCGCGGTCTTGATGGCGCGGGCCTCGATGAGCAGCGGCGTGGCATCGGTCACGGCGCCGCAGGCTTTGCGGAACGCGTCGAAGTATTCCTGCGTATAGACGGTCGGTTCGCCCACCATGCGATCGGCGGCCTGCGAACCGTTGTTGAGCTCGATGGCGACTTTTCCGGTGAGGCCGCGCTGCTTCAGTATTTCCAGCGCACGGTCGAGGCAGCGCATCTGCGGGGGACGCGGATCGCGCGGGTCGTAGCCGCTGAACAGGCGGATGTCGCGCGTCCACGACATGCGCTCGGCATCTTCCCGCTGCGGCTCGAGAGCCAGCAGCGTGGGCCCGCCTTCACGGGGGAAAATCGCGGCATCGTAGCCCTTCATGCACCAGTAGTTGGTGAGATAGAGCACGTTGTCAGGCGCGCGCACCACGAGCGCCTCAACGTCGTGCAGGCGCATCAGGTCGCGCACGCGATCGAGCTTCGTGTTGTCAACGGGCCATGGCATCGAACTATTTGCGGATCGTCACCGCCTGGCTGGTTTCCCACTGCGCCGCTTCCGGCGAGCGCTCGCCGTGGGCGACGTTCTCATCGGCAAACGTCCAGCTTAGTTCTTTTCCCCTGATCAGGCGATAGAGCGCCGTGTGCAGCGGCGCGGCGACGCCGGCGCGCGCGGCTTCGCGCGCAATCGCGCCGCCCAGGAAGTCGATCTCCGTCGGCGAGTGGGCGCGGACATCGGCCAGCATGGACGGCGGATGGTTCGTCTGCGCGCCGACGCAGTTCATGCGCCAAGGGTCCTCGCGCAGATCAATGCCCAGCGCCGCGGCCACGCGAACACCTTCGTCGATCAGCTCATGAAGAAGATGTCCGAGGCTGCCGAACTCCTTTTCGTCAGCGAACGCGGGACAGTGCGGCAGTTCGGTGAGCGCGGCGACGCTGTTCACCGACGCGTTGAACACCAGCTTGGCCCACTGCGCAGGGCGGGCGTCTTCCAGCGCCTCGGCGCGCAGGCCGCCGGCACGAACCAGGTCGGCGAGCTCGCGCACGACTTCGAACGGAGTGCGGGTGGGCTCGAACGGGCCCATCCAGGTAGGCGTTTCGAGCTCGAACTGCACATGCGTGTCGGAGTGGCGCGTGCCACTCATGAAGGTGGCGCCGCGAACCACGAAGGCGCGCGTGTGCCGCGCCAGCGCTTCTTCCGAGCCGAGTCCGTTCTGCGCCGAAAGGACGGCGGTGCGAATCTTCGCGCCTACCGGGGCGAAGGCTTCTTCCGCCTGCATCGCCTTAGTGGCGACGATGGCGAAGTCGCATTCGGGGACATCGGCCGCGGTCGCGGTGGCGTGAAACTTTGCCGCAAACTGGCGCGCGCCGCTCACGCGCAGGCCCTGGTCGCGCAGGCTGGCGGCGTGCTCAGGCCGGCGGACGAGCGCCCACACCTCCGCCACGCGCGAGAGGTGCGCGGCATAGAGACTGCCGATGGCCCCGGCGCCGACGATGCAGATACGCTTCACCTGCGCCCACCGCCTGATTTGCCTGGCGAAGCCGTCGCGCGACCCTTGCGGGTTGCGCGTTGTTCAGTGCGCACGTTGCCCACCGGCCTTCCGGCTTTGCGCTGCTCGAGGGCGCGGAAGATGCTGTCGCCGTTGTTGAACGAATCGGTCACGTAAATGCCGGCGGAGTGCAGCGCGTCCTGGAGCGCGGCGGAAATAGTGTGAATCGGCGCCGCGCCGCCCTCGCCCATCCCCTTCGCGCCACTGTAGCTGTGCGGCGACGGCGTCTCGATGTATCCGCACTTCAGCGTGGGCATGTTCACCGTCATGATGGGCGTGTATTCGCTGAAGGTGCTCGCGAGCAGGTTGCCGGCCTGGTCGTACGCGCAGTTTTCCATGAGCGCCGCCCCGATGCCGTGCGCGGTGGCGCCGTGCACCTGGCCCTCGACGATTCGCGGATTGATCACCGTGCCGCAGTCGTCGACGGCGGCGTAGTCGAGCACCTTGGGGTTGAACGTCCCGCGCTCGATCTCCACCACGGCGATGTGCAGCTGCGAGGAGTAGGTCAGCGTCAGGTTGCCGTATTTCTTCTCGATGTCGGGAACCTTGAAGGGCGCGCGCCAGGTGTAGCGGCAGTTCAGGGTCACATCCTGCAGTTCGTCGGGCAGGCCGGCATTGTTCACATTAATAATGTTGGCGAGCGCCCAGTAGTTGATGGACTTGTCCGACCCCTTGACCCGGACTTCGGCGCCCATTTTTCCCAGGCCAAGCTCGAGCTTGGCGATGGGCGCGTTCAGCGCGTAGGCCGCCAGGCGCAGCAGCTCGGAACGCAGCTTTTGCGCGGCGCCGTGCACGGCCGAAAGACCGGAAACGGCGAACTGGCTGGCGTAAGTTCCGGTGTGGCCGGTGTGGACGTTGCGCTCGGTGTCGAAGCCGACGCGGACGGTGATCATGTCGGGCGTGACGTTGAGCACGTCGGCCACGACCTGGGAGGCGACGGTCTCGTGTCCCTGGCCCTGCGGCACCGAGCCGACGCTGACCACGATTTCGCCGTAGATATCGAGCTTGACGTTCGCCGCCTGGGAATTGCCGCTGAACGGCGCGTGCGGATTGACGATGCGCGACTGCCCGAAGTTGTTGGTGCCGGAATCGAGCGTGGTGCCGATGCCGATGCCGATCATGCGGCCTTCGGCGCGCGCCGCGGCCTGCTTCTTTTTCCAGTCGTCCCAGCCGATCAGCTTCTGCGCGAGCGCGAGCATGGCGGCGTAATTCCCCGAGTCGTACACGCAGCCGTTGGGCGTGGTGTAGGGGAACTCTTCGGCGCGGATGTAATTCCGCCGTCGCATTTCGTCGGCGGGGATTCCGAGTTCGTGACCGCAGATATCGACCACGCGCTCCAGGAACCAGAGGTGCTGCATGCGCGAGTAGCCGCGGTTGGGCCCGACGGGGCATTTATTGGTCACCACCTGCGAAAAATCGATGCGAGCGTTCCTGAAGCGATACACGCCGGGGAAGACCTGCGACCAGATGACGCAGCCCAGCGGCTCGTAGCGCGGGTAGGCGCCGCAATCGTCAATGTGTCGCGACTCGATGGCGGTGATCACGCCGTCTTTGTCGAGCGCGACGCGTGTATCGAGGAACGTGCGTTCGTTGCCGTGCGCGCTGGCCTGCATGTGCTCGGTGCGAGTCTCGGTCCACTTCACCGGCTTGCCGCCGATTTTGCGCGAGGCGAGCGCGCACAGGGTCATGTACGGGTAATTGGTGATCTTGATGCCGAAGCTGCCGCCGATGTCGAACGTCTGCACGCGGATGTTGTCGATGCGCGTGCCCAGCGCCGGTGCGATGAGCTGGATGCCGATCGTGGGAAAGGAATTGTTGGTCCAGAAGCAGACGCGGTCGTCCTTGTTGTCCCACTGCCCGATGACGGCGTTGTTCTCCAGCGGCGTGGAGGAGAAGCGATGGAAGTGCATGCGATCGATGCTGACGACATACGCCGCGTCCTTGAACGCCTGGGCGACGTCACCGTACTCGAAGACGCCATTCCACACTTTGTTGGCGCCCATCGCCTGGTGGAGGACGACCTTGTCGCTCAGCGCGAACTCGGCGTCCACCACCGGCTCGAGCACTTCATACTCGACGTGCACCAGTTCGGCCGCGTCTTCGGCGGCGCCGCGCGTTTGCGCGATCACGGCCGCAACCGGTTCGCCCTGGTAGCGGGCCACGTCAACCGCCAGGCAGTAGTCCTTGATGCGTGAGCTGGGATCGGGCCCGATCTCGATGTAGGGCGTGGTGAGCGCGGCCACCTCGGCGCCGGTCAGCGTGGCCAGCACGCCGGGATGCTTCTGCGCGGCGGAAACGTCCACCCCGGTGATGCGCGCGTGCGCAAACGGCGAACGCACCAGCCGCATATACGCCATGCCAGGCAGCTTGAAGTCGTCAATGAACTTGCCGTTGCCGCGAACCAGGCGCGCCTCTTCCTTGCGCACCAGCGGCTTGCCAACCCAGCGTTCCTGCTTGTCGGCGGATGGCTCGACGGCGCGCTGCTGGCGCGGCAGCGTTGTTGGTCTGCGGCGGGGCTTGCCGCTGGCTGCGCGCTTCGCAAAGGAAGCCTTCTTAGGCATGGCGGGCCTCCGCCGGCGGCGCCGCCGCGCCGGAATTCAGCGCCGCCTGCAACGAATCAATCAGCTTCTGGAGGTTTTTCCTGGCGAGGGGCTCGAGCAGGCCGCCGGCCATGGAGATGATGCGCCCGAAGACTTGCGCATCACCCTTCCAGGTGACCTGCGTACCACCGTCGGATGGCGAGAGTTCGAAGCCGGCGGTGAGCGAGACGTTGCCGCCGGGCACAGCGCCCTGTCCTTTATATTGCGCGCGGCGCGGGCGCTCGGCGGCGGCCAGTTCCATCTTCACGTCGGCGACGCCGCGGATGTGCGAGACGCCGACGTTGACCCTGACCGTGAAGTGAGTAGCGTCATGCATCGTCATGGACTGGAAGTCGGGCATCAGGGGACAGAACTTTTGCGGGTCGGTGAGGAACTCGTAGACGCTCTCGGGCGAGCGCTGGACCTGGAAGCCGCCACCGAAGCTGAACGCCATCAGCGGCCCCCCATCTTCGCGGCCGCGGCCACGGACTTGAAGATGTTCTGGTAGCCGGTGCAGCGGCAGCAATTGCCGGCGAGGCCCTTGCGGATGTCGTGCTCGCTGGGGTCGGGGTTTTCGGCGAGCAGGTGCACCGCCGACATCATCATGCCGGGCGTGCAGTAGCCGCATTGCAAGCCGTGATGGTCGACGAACGCCTGCTGCACCGGATGCAGCTGGCCATCGCGCGCCAGGCCTTCGACAGTGAGGACCTCGGCGCCGCCGGCCTGGAATGCGAACAAGGTGCAGGACTTGGCCGAGCGCCCGTTCACCAGCACGGTGCAGGCGCCGCAGAAGCTGGTGTCGCAACCGATGTGCGTGCCGGTGAGGTCGAGTTCGTCGCGCAGGAATTCGACAAGCAGCGTGCGCGGCTCGATTTCGGCCTGCACGTCGCGCCCGTTCACGCGGCAGGAGAGAGCGATCTTGGCCGCCTCAGGCATAGTGGTGCGCCACCTCCACGGGCTGGCCGGCGGCGCGGCGCGCGGCGGCGCGAATGGCTTCCGTGACGAGTCCGCGAACCAGCTCGCGCTTGTATTCGGCCGAGCCGCGCTGATCCGACTGGGGATCGGCGGCGGCGCGCGCGGCGTCGGCCGCGGCGGCGATGGTTTTCTCGTCGATGGCGCGGCCTTCGAGCGCGCGCCCGGCTTCGCGCGCGTGCACCGGCGTGAGTCCCACTGCGCCGAGGAAAATGCGCGGATTGCGGCAGACGCGATCTTCCAGTGTGAGCTGGACCGCGGCGCTGGCCGAGGCATACACAGGCGCGCAGCGCTTGAACGCGATGTACGCGCCACCGCTGTTCTTTGCCGGACGATGGGCGCGTACTTCACGCACGATTTCACCGGGCAGCAAACGGGTGGTGAAGGCGTCGGTAATGAATTCGGCCAGCGGCAGCGTGCGTTCGCCGCTCTCGCCCTGGCACACGACATCGGCGCCCAGCGCGAGCAATACCGGCGCCCAGTCGCCGGTCGGGTCAGCCTCGGCGATGGAGCCAACCAGCGTGCCCCAGTTGCGGACCTGCACGTCGGCGATGCCGGCGGCGCAGTCGTGCAGGATGGGAATTTGCGCGGCGGCGGGTGAACGCTCGACCTCGGCGTGGCGGCTCAGCGGCCCGAAGGCAAAGCCGCCATTCGTCTTGTTGATGTAGTTCAGGTTGGGGACGTGGCCGATGTCGACCAGCGCCGCGGGGCTGGCCAGCCGCAGCTTCATAAGCGGGATCAGGCTCTGGCCGCCGGCCAGCAGCCGCGCCTCAGGGCCAAGCTGGCCCAGCATGCGCACGGCTTCGCTCAACGACGCAGCGCGATGATAGGCAAAGGTCCGGGGGTACATCCTATTTTCTCCGTCGTTTGGGCCGCTTGGCGCGGCATCCACGCTTATACGCCATGAGAACCTTCGGCGGCAACTGGTCCCGGCGCCGGCCACCCCGCTCGCGGTATACCGATTGGCGACTAGCTGTATACCGGCCGGCACGCGGCTTCCCATGGCCAGAGAACAGCCCCGTGCGTGAGTGCCCGGGGCCGTGAAGCGCAGTTTGCGGGTCAGCGCTCGACTTTGTCGCCTTCGATCTCGACCACCACGACGGTGGCCATGGGATCGAGGATGGGACGCGGAATGACGAGTTGCCGCCGCCCGTTCTCTTCTTTCACTTCGACCGGTTTCCCGTCGGCGAGATAGTAGGCCCGCTTGATTGCGTTCTTCATGGCCGGCAATTCAAACGGGACGCGAGGCTCCTGGAAGAACGTGAAGTAGAGTTTGCCGGGCTTGGTGGTCACGCGCCACTCGTTGTGGGGCAGCGCCAGCGGCTGCCCGCGCAGGTCCTTGGCTCCCTTCGAACTCATCTCGCCCATCTCTTCGCCCCATGGTGACGGGCCGGCGCCGTACACCGCTTCGCCGTTGACCTTGAGCCAGCGGCCGACGGTGCGCAGGTTGTCCTGCGGCGCCTGCGGGATGAGGCCGCTGGCCATGGGGCCAACGTTGAGCAGATAGTTGCCGCCCTTGCTGACGATGTCGATCAGCTTGAAGGTGATCTCGCCGGGCGACTTCCAGTCCGTATCGTCGGTGCGATAGCCCCAGGTGTGGTTCGTGGTCGCGGGGACCTCCCAGTACTCGGTTTGCACGCCGGAAGGGACGACGTTATCGCCGGTGGAGACGTAGTCGCCGGCGGCGCCGAGACGACCGTCAATCAGCGTCCTGGGCTGCGTGCTGCGCAGAATGTCGGTGAAGCGCTGGGCGCGCTCCGGCGTCATCATGCGCGGGGTATCGAACCAGATGAGTGCGACCGGGCCGTAGTTGGTGAGCAGCTCTTTCACCTGCCGCTCGGCCTTGCCGCGCAGGTAGGCGTCATAGTCCTTGCGCTCCTTGCCGTCAGGGCCGATGTCGGGGCCGAAGTCCCAATCGTTGCCGGCGCCGCCGGGCTCATGCCAGTCCTGGGACTGGGAGTAGTAGAAGCCGAGCGGCATGCCGCGCTTCTGGCAGGCGGCCGCGAGCTCTTTCAGGATGTCGCGCTTGAACGGCGTGGCCGCGACCACGTTGTACTTACTGACCCGGGAGTCGAAGAGGGCGAAGCCATCGTGATGCTTTGCCGTGATCACGATGTACTTCATGCCGGCGTCCTGCGCGAGCTGCACCCAGGCATCGGCGCTGAACTTGACGGGATTGAACTGCTTGGTGAGCTGCTCGTACTCCTTCACGGGAATGTGCGAGCGGTTCATGATCCACTCGCCGAGTCCGAGCGAACGCCGTCCCTTCCACTCGCCCGCCGGAATCGCGTACAGGCCCCAGTGGATGAACATGCCGTACTTGGCTTGCTTGAACCAGGCCAGGCGCGCCTCGCGGGCGGCGGCGGAGTTGACGTCAGCGGTTTGAGCGGCGGCGAAGGCGGTGTTCAGGAGCGCGAGGGCGAGCGCGGTCAGAAAAAACGTACGCAGTCGACGCATGGTGCGTCATCTTACTCACGCGCCGAATACCGTCAACCGCGTCTCACGGTTTGAAACTGGCGGCGGCGCATCCGGTAGAATGACGGGCTGAATTCTCCTCATGTCTGCGCCAAATCCTGCGGTAACGCCGCTCGTGGAGGTGGCGGGTGTCACGAAGCGCTTTGGACCGGTGGTTGCCGTCGAGGACGCGTCATTTTCCATCCGCCACGGCGAGATCCTGGGGCTGATCGGCCCCAACGGCTCCGGCAAGACCACGCTGCTGGAGTGCATGGGCGGCGTGCTCGCGGCCGACAGCGGCGCCATCGTTCGCGACGGCCGGCCGTTGACGCCGGATGAGCGTTCGGCGCTGCTGTTCTATCTGCCCGATGCGATCGCGCCGTGGCCCTCGCAGCCGCTTGCCTGGGCGCTCGACTACACGATGGACATTTTTGGCGGCCGCCGCCCGCTGCGTGAAGACGTGCTGCGCGCCCTCGAGCTGGGGCCGCTGCTGGACCGTCCGCTCGGCCGGCTGTCGAAGGGCCAGCGGAAGCGCGCGCTGCTGGCCATTGGGCTGCTCACGCCGCAGCCGCTGCTGGTGGCCGACGAGCCGTTCGAAGGGCTCGACCTGCGCCAGGCGCGCGACCTTGCGCGCAAGCTGCGCGCATTCGCCGGCGGCGATCGCGCCATGCTGCTCTCCATCCATCAGATTGCCGACGCGGCCCGGGTGTGCGACCGCTTTGTCCTGATCAGCGCCGGCAGCGTCTGCGGCGAAGGCACGCTCGCGGAACTCTGCGCGCTGGCCGCCGCGCGTGGCGCGGCCCCGGCCGGTCCCGGCCTGGAAGAGGTGTTTCTTGGCCTCACCTAGGGGAGTCGTCTGGCCTCTCATCCGAAAAGAGTGGCGCGAACTGCTGGCGTCGCGCGCCTGGTGGATTTTCCTCGTCTTGATGGGGCCGCTGGTAGGAGTGGCATTCATCAGCGCGGTCCGCGCGTATGGCGAAGCCAGCGGACGTGGCGGCACCTCCGCCGGCGTGGGCGAGGCATTCTCGCCGCTGGTGGGCATCTGGGCGCCGACGTTCAGCGGCTGTGAGATTGCGGCGGCATTTCTGCTGCCGTTCGTCGCGATTCGGCTGGTTGCCGGCGACAAGCAGAGCGGCGCCCTCAAGATCGAATCGCAGCTTGCTGCTGCCACATGGGTGCGGGTTGCGGTGAAGGCCGCGGTGCTGCTTGCCGGCTGGCTGATCGCGTCGCTGGCAGCCGCGGCGGCAGTTCTGCTGTGGGCGGCGTATGGCGGAAGCATCTACGCACCCGAACTGGCCGCCGTAGTGCTCGGGCACTTGCTGAATGCGGGGCTCACCATCGCGCTCGCCTGCGCCGCGGCGGCCATCGCGGAGCATCCCTCCACTGCGGCGATCATCACGCTCAGCATCACGGTAGGCACGTGGATCGTGAGTTTCATCGCGGCGATCCACGGAGGCCTTTGGGAGCGCCTGGCGGCTTACACGCCCACGGCGATGGTCGGCCAGTTCCAGCACGGGCTGGTGCGGCTCGATTCGTTGCTGATCGCGGTTGCGCTGATTGCGGCGGGGCTGGCTTTCGCCGCGATCTGGATCCGCATCGGTACTGCCGTCAGAAGGCGTGCGTGGGCTTCACTCGCGCTCGGGGTGGCCGCCGTGGCCCTCACAGGGGCGCTCTCCCTGATCCGGCCGAGCTGGGACCTGGCCGAGAACCGGATGAACTCGTTCTCGCGCGGCGACGAAGCCGCATTGCGCACGATCGCGGCGCCCCTGCGCATTCGCGTGCATCTGGCGCCGGAAGATCCCAGGCGCGTTGACCTGGAGCGAAGGACGCTCTCGAAGCTGCGCCGCGTGCTGCCGCAGCTTCACGTGGAGTATGTTTCCACGACTTCGATCGGCCTGTTCGAGCAGACCGCCGCCGGCTATGGCGAGATCGAGTACGAGCTGAACGGACGCAGCGCAAGCAGCCGCGCGACCACGCCGGAAGCCGTGCTGGAGAGCATCTATTCGCTTGCGGGCATCGCGCCGAGCGCCGACAATGACGATGACTTTCGCGGACACCCGCTCGCCGCCGAGCCGCGCGGCGCGGCAGTTGTGTTTTACGTCGCATGGCCGGGCGTGGCGCTGGCGTGCGCCGCGCTGAATTACCGGAGGAGCAGATGAAGAGTTGTCGTGTCCTGATTTTGCTGGCGCTGTTCGCCGCGCTGCGCGCGAGCGGGTCGCCGGCGGCCGACAAGAAGATTGACTTCGGCAAGGAGCAGCCAGGGAAGCCCCCGGCAACTTTTGAGCCAATGGTGGGAACGTGGGTCGTGGCACAGGACGGGCCCGACAAAGTCATCATGGTCGACGGGCGGCCCTGGGTGGCGAGCAAGGACAATCCCACGCGCCTGCTGGTGGAAAGCGCGCGCCGGCTCTATGGCACCAGCAACGAAGAGCTGATGGACAACGCCAAGCAGTTCGCTTATTACCCGGTGGCCGTGCTGCGCGGCGTGGACAATTTTTCCAACGGCACGATCAGCGTCAAGTTCAAGACCATCGCCGGTGACGCGGACCGCTGCTCGGGCATTCTGTTCAACGTGAAGCCGAACGGCGACTGGCTCGCCGTCCGCTACAACGACACGGAGAACAACGTGGCATTGTGGGAGTTCCACAACGGCATCCGGCGCCCGGTGAAGTTCAGCGATCGCGCCCGACCGTTCATGCTCGACCGCGCGGCGTGGCATGAGCTGAAGATGTCGGTCGAAGGCGCCGACTTCAAGGCCTGGCTCGACGGCACGCTCGCGCTGGAGTACACGCTCGGCAGCCAGCCCGGTCCGGGACGCGGCGGCGCGCCGCCCAATCCGGATTTGTTTCCCGCGAACAACCCGGTGCTGCAGCCGCCCGTCGCCGGCCGCATCGGGCTGTGGTCGAAAACCGACAGCAGCAGCTACTTCAAGGATTACGTGATCAGCGCGAAGTAGGAACTCTCGCGTCCGAGCCGAATGCGGACCACCATCCTCAAACTGGTGAAGCGGATTGACGCGGTGACCCAGCTTCCGCAACCCATCTACGAGTTCGGCGCGGGGCACACCGTCGGGCAGGAGTCGCGGGGCAAGGTGCGCGACTTCTTTCGCGGCAGGAACTATGTCGCGTCAGACATGGAGCCCGGCATCGGGGTTGACCGCGTCCTCGACGTTCAGAGGCTCGATCTTCCGAGCGAAGTCGCGGGCACCGCCATCCTGCTCGAGACGATCGAGCACGTGGAAAAGCCGTGGCTGGCGCTGCAGGAGCTGCATCGCGTGCTGGCGCCGGGCGGCGTGGTGATCCTCAGCTCGGTCATGTTTTTTCCCGTGCACCTGTTTCCTGACGACTATTGGCGCTTCACCGCCAGCGGCTTCCGCTCGCTGCTGGCGCCGTTCGACGATTGCGTGGTGACCGCGGCGGGGATGCGCACGCTGCCACATTCGGTGGTTGGCATCGGTTTCAAGGCGCCGGTCGCGGCGGAGATGAAGGGCAAGATTGCCGACGCCGTCGAGGCCTGGCGCAGGCACGACGCGACTTCGTGGAAGGAAATCGCGCTGGCCGCCCTGCCGCCCTGGATGCTGGTGAAGGCGTACGACTGGTACGTGGCCAGGAACATCGAGCGCGCGAAAAAGAAGGGCTGAGACGCGCAGCAAAAACCGGCGGGCGCCAGGTTTGGCGCCCGCCGCGGTCGTACCCACCGGCCAGCTAAGATCCGGCCGAAGCCTCTGCCGCTCTGCCGGTGTCGATGATGGCAACCGGAGGCACCGAAGCGCTGGCCGCTTTCGCCGCCGCCGGCTCTGAGACTGCAAGCAAACCCGCGGGCGACGCGCCGGCCGCGATCACGTACTCGGGATACGCGGGGAAGCCGTGCTCGTGCAGGTCGAGCCCGAACAACTCGCCCGCGCGCGAGACGCGCAACTGGCCGGTGGCATGCACCAGGTACATGAGCGCAAGCGCTACGCTGAAAGTTGACGCCGTGACGATCGCGCTGCCCACCAACTGCGCCTCGAGCAGCTTCCAGCCTCCGCCGTAGAACAGGCCGGTGAGGGGCGCGGAGTTGTCGGCCGCCAGCTGCCCCGTGGCTCCGTACTTTCCGCAGGCGAACAGGCCCAGCGACAGCGTGCCCCATATGCCGCAGAAGCCGTGCACCGGGACCGCGCCGATGGGATCGTCAATGCGCAGCCACTCCAGCGCCTCTACGCCCAGATACACAACCACCCCGGCGACGCCCCCCAGAATGATCGCGCCGGCTGGGCTCACCCAGTAACAGGGACAGGTGATGGCCACCAGTCCGGCCAGAAATCCATTCACGGTGAACGCCAGGTCCCACTTTTTGGTGGCGAAGTAGGCGGCGATCATGGCGATCAATCCGCCGGAACAGGCGGCCAGCGTGGTGTTGGCGGCCACGCGCCCGATGCCCTCGTAGTCCATCGCCGAAAGCGTGCTGCCGGGGTTGAAGCCGTACCAGCCGAACCACAGAATGAGTCCGCCGCTGGCGGCGATCACCAGGTCGTGCGGCAGCATGGGCCCGCCGCCGTCGCGCTTGAAGCGCCTTCCCAGGCGCGGGCCGAGCACAATCGCACCGGCGAGCGCGATGAAGCCGCCGATGGTGTGCACCACGGTTGAGCCGGCGAAGTCGTGAAAGCCGGCGCCGAGCGAGGGCAGGAAGTGTCCTTCGGCCCCCATCAGCGCGAGGAAGCCGTCCGGCCCCCATGCCCAGTGGCCGATGATGGGATAGATGAATCCGGAGACGCCGACGCTGTAAAGCAGATCGCCGACGAAGCCTGTGCGGCCGATCATCGCGCCCGAGGTGATGGTCGAGCAGGTGTCGGCGAAGGCGAACTGGAACAGCCAGAACGCCAGGAATGCCACGCCCGTCGTCCCGTAGGTTGGCGGCGCGCCTTGGAGGAAGAAATACTGGCGGCCGATCAACCCGTTGCCGCTGCCGAACATGAAGGCGAAACCGAACGCGTAGAACAGGAGCCCGCAGAGGCACGTGTCAACGATGCACTCCATGAGCACGTTCACGGTTTCGCGCGAGCGGCAGAACCCGGCCTCGAGCATGGTGAAGCCCACCTGCATGCCGAAGACGAGGAAAGCCGCCAGCAGCGTCCACACGGTGTTGATCGGGTTCACGATGTCGGCGGCCCTGACCTCGCTTGCCGCCGCCAGCGCCGTGGTGAAGAAGACGCTGGAGACAACGAACATGATCATCAGCGCCAGGCCGATGCCCATGAGCTTGCCGCTGAGCAGCAGGGCGCCGTAGCGCCTCCACTCACGGTCGCGGAGGCGCCGCGACAGTCGCGAAAATCTTCCGGTACCGCTACCGCTGTTCGATTCGGTCTGCATGCTTGCTCCTCGTTCTCGTCGCTGAATGCCAGCTTCGTTTCTGGTGCGGGCCGGCTTGAGCACTGGTCGTTGGGGTGTTTGAGTGCTGCGCGCCCAAGCCGGGCTCCCGCGCAATGCCGGCGCCAAGGCGCCGCCCAACGTCCGTTCGAACAAAGCAAGGTTGCGCATCGGCAGGCTCAGTTCGCGCCTTCGCGGCTGTCGAACATGTAGACCATGCCCGCCGCGAAGGTGTTCTGCGCCTTGTCGAGCCCCGGGCCGCGCGCGAACACCGGCTGGTTCGAGACGTCGCGGCGGAACTCGAGCCGCGTGAGCAGGTGCTGCGCGATGGCGCGCTGAAACGTTCCGGTGAAGCCGTGGATGTGCTGTGCCGTGCCCGTAGTGAATCCGTCGTGGTCCAGGTAGTACTCGTAGCGCGTGGCCAGCGCGTAGCGTTCGCCCAGCGCGTAACGCACGTAGCCGGCAATGCCGGTCCAGTACACCGGACCTTTCACTCCGGCGACGCGATCGCCGCGGCCGTAGTCGTAGTTGGCCATCAGGGAGAGCCGCGGGTTGGGCGTGCAGGTGACGACGGTATCGGAGAGCTGGCGCCAGTTGGAGTTCGTGGCGCCCTGCTCCGGGCCGGCCATGTAGTTCTGCGCGACGCTGATCTTCTTCGTCGGGTTCCAGCCCAGGCCCAGCCCGTAGGTCTTGCCGGTATTGTTGTCGACCACGTTGTTCCAGCCGTTCACGAAGAAGCCGGTGAGCGAGTATTTGTCGCTGAAGCTGTACCTGGCGCGCATTCCGAAGTGGTAGTAGGGAATGGCGTAGCTGAACAAAAGACCGCGCGAGTAATTCCAGTTGTCCCTGGTCTCGATGACCTCGGCGCCGTGCGGCGTGACGAACTTGCCCGCGTCCACCTGCAGGCCTTTGCCGACGGGCGCGAGATACGAGAAGTAGGCTTCCTTCAGATACTGCGCGAAATTCAGGCCGCCGGCGTCGCTGCCGTTCACCGCGTTCATCGCCTGCCCGAAGCCGAGCGCGATGCGATAGCCGGTGCGGCTGTTGTTCACGTCGGGCGTCCTGTCGGCGACCAGTTCGACCAGGTTCAGCCCGAACTGATTGCTGTTCACGTCAAACGAGCGCAGTCCGGCCGTGCGCGCGGCCGGCTGATTGAAGTTCGTGCTGTAGTACATGTCCACAAAGCCGCTGAACGTGGTGTTGCCGAGCAGCCGCGAGAGCGACGGTGAAGTTGCCGGCGGCGCCGCCGGGACCGCGTTTGTGATTGCCGGGGTCGCGCCCCGTGCCGCTGTGCCGAGCAGAGAACCGGCGTTTCGCAATGCGGCCAGTTGCCCGCGCAGGTCCTCCAACTGCTTTTCCAGCTCCTGCACACGCCGCGTGAGGTCCGGCGGCGCGTCGCCGGAGGTTTGGGCGGCGCACCCTGGCGGGACGGAAATGGCTGAACAGAACATCATCACCGCAGCAAAAAACACCCTTCTCATCGAGAGACGGCTCGCCTTCTCCCCAATGCCTGCGCTCAATTGTTTTTTTGGTTGAGCGAAGAACTCGACCGCGAGCGACAGTACCGGAGCGGCGCCGGCGCGTCCAATTGATAGTTCCTCTCGCGCTTATCCGGTTTTCTTCTAAGAAAGAAAAGTTATGGGGTCTATAACGCGTCGAGGATAGGCAACGCGACGCTCAGTCGCGACTGCTGAAATGAAAGAAAGGCGAAGCCCAATGCTTTGCCCAGCAAAACCCGGAAGGCGGGCAAGCGGAGCGCCGCTCACGCTGAAGATGGCGGTGTGGGCGCCGCCGCCGATCACCAGCGAGAGCAGGGCCGCCGGCGTGAAACCGGAAGTGCGGCGGAAGGGGCGCACGGCGCAGCGCAGGTCTTAAATCAGCGTGTCCCTGCGGTAGTTCGCTCAGCCGCGGAGGCGCGGAGGCGCGGAGGCGCGGAGAAACACAAGAACGAGCTTCTCCGTGGCTCCGTTTCTTCGCGGCGCATTCCCATGAGACACACCACTGAAGTCCCGGAAAGCAGCGCTAAACGCCGAGCGCCTCGGCCAGCTCGCGCACAAATAATTCAGCGTCCGTCACCAGCCCGAGCGCCTGGAAGGTGCCGCGGTCGGCCAGCTTGGTGACGACGGCCGGGTTGATGTCCACCGCGACCACCTTCACCGCCGCGGGCAGCATGTTCCCGGTGGCGATGGAGTGCAGCATGGTGGCGATCATCAGCGCCATCTCCACGCCCCTGACAGCGGCGCGCATGCGGCGCTGCGCCTCGGTCATGTCGAGGACCACGTCGGGCAGCGGGCCATCGTCGCGCACCGAGCCGGCGAGCACCATCTCGACATTGTTGCGGATGCACTCGTACATCACGCCTTCGCGGAGGACGCCCGTCTCCACGGCCGCGCGCAGCGAGCCCGCTCGCCGGATGGCGTTGATGGCAACCATGTGGTGGCGATGTCCGCCTTCCACGGGCTGTCCGCTGTGGAGGGCGACGCCGAGCGAGGTGCCCATCAGCACGCTTTCCACATCGTGAGCGGCGATCGCATTGCCGCCGAACAGCGCCTGCACATAGCCGGCGCGGATGATGCGCGCCAGGTAGGCCCCAGCGCCGCTGTGCACGATCGCGGGCCCGGCGACGACGAGAATTTTCCCGCCATGCGAGCGGATCTCGCGCATCTGCCGCGCGATCTCGTCGATCACCAGGCGCTTGGGGCGCTCCGACGAAACGTCGCTGGCCATGAAGGAAAAGATCTCGCGTTCGCGCGCGCGCTGCGGCGGCAGCACGCGAATACCCTCGTGGCCGACCACGACGGCGTCGCCCTTGCGCACGTCGGCCATCGGCAGCATGCGCGCGGAGCGGCGCGCGGAGTCCACCACGATGGCCAGGTCCATTTCCGTATCGGCCACGTTCACCCACTTGCCGCCCAGGCGCACCTCGGTGGGCATGTGGGTGGTGGAGTAGAAACCGTCGGGCAGGGCGCCATCGCAGGGCGCCGGCTCGGTGTGGACATCGCTGCTGGAAACCAGCACCGCGCCGTACTGCTGCAGCGCGGTCAGGATGCGGTCGAGCCGCTGCTCGCTGTCGGCCATGACGCGCAGGCGCGCGAACGAGGTTTCGTCTTTGCGGCGGCCGACGCGTATCTCCTTCAGATCAAAGGAGCCGCCCAGGTCCATGACCGCGTCGAAGACCTTGGGCAGGACCCAGGAGTCGATGATGTGGCCTTCCAGGGCGATCTCTTCGCTGAACTCGTTCATGCCGTATTCCCAAAATTCTTTGCACCCGCCAATTCGTGGCCGCATCCTTTATATCGCATCGCCGGGGCGGGACGGCTCGTCCCGCATCGCGGGCGATGTTTGACAGGGTTCGCGTCGCGTGTTGTACTTTGTGCGTCCATGATGTGCATCTGCCAGAACGCCGCGTGTATGTGTTGTTGCCGCGGGTGTGTGTCCGTTCTGGCGAGTGATCATGGATGATCTGATTTAACCGGCAATTATTCATTCAGGACCCACTCACCGGCAACGGGAGTGGGTCTTTTGCTTTTCCGGGAGGTTTATGGCGCAGGCAGTGCAGGAAACCAAGGCGCAGCGTGTGGAACGCCTGAAGCGCGAGAAAAACGCGTGGGAGCACCTGGACGAAATCCGCGCGTTCGCGCGCTCCGGTTTCGCTTCCATCCCGCCGGAGTGGCTGGGCACGTACTTCCGCGCCTGGGGCGTGTACACGCAGGGCGACGGCGCCGGCGTGGTGGGCGGCAAGAATGGCGAGGGCAAGGCGCTGCCGTACTTCATGGTGCGCATCCGGATCCCGAACGGGCTGCTGCTTTCGCACCAGCTGCGGACGATCGCCGATGTGACGGAGCGCTACGGGCGCGGCGCCGCCGACCTGACCGTGCGGCAGAACGTTCAGCTGCACTGGATCACGATTGAAGCGCTGCCGGAGCTGCTCGAATCGTTGTGGCGCGCCGGGCTCACGACCATGGGCTCGTGCGGCGACGACACGCGCAACATCACCGGCTGCCCGCTGGCCGGAGTGGACGCCGACGAGCTCTGCGACGCGTCGCCGCTGGCCGTGCAGGTCACGCGCATGCTCGTGGGCAACGCCGAGTTCTACAACCTGCCGCGCAAGTTCAAGGTCAGCATCACCGGATGCCGCGTGTGGTGCTCGTATCCGGAGATCAACGACGTGGGTCTCACCGCCATCACGCGGGGCATGAACGGACATGCGGAAACCGGTTTTTCATTGCGCGTGGGCGGCGGACTCTCGGCCGATCCTTTTCTGGCGTTGCGGCTGAACGCCTTTGTCCGCTGGAACCAGGTGGCGCCGGTGGTGAAGGGCATCGCAGAAATTTTTCGCGACGCCGAAGTTCTCCGCGAGAACCGCGAGCGCGCGCGGCTGAAGTTTCTGTTTTTGCGGCACGGCTGGACGGCGGAAAGCTTTCAGCAGGAACTGGAGCGCCGCATCGGCTTTGCGCTCGATCCGGCCGTGCCCGAGCAGCCGCCGAACGACGTGTATCGCGACCACGTCGGCATCCACCGGCAGAAACAGCCGGGATACGTTTACGTGGGCTCGGCGGTGTTGCGCGGGCGCATCAGCGCCACCCAGATGCGCATCGCCGCCGGCCTCGCCGAGCGTTTTGGTTCCGGCGAGCTGCGCACCACCAACATGCAGAACCTGCTCATTGTCAACGTGCCCGAGCAGAATGCGCTGGCGCTGGCGCACGAACTGAACCAGGCCGACCTGCCGGTGCAGGGTTCGCCGTTCTGGCGCGGCGCGATCGCGTGCAGCGGATCGGAATTCTGCAAGCTCGCCATCACCGAGACGAAAGGTTTTTCGCGCTGGCTCACGGAAGAGCTCGAAGACCGCCTGCCGGGATTCGATCAGCACCTGAAGCTGCACGTGACCGGCTGCCCCAACAGTTGCGGACAGCACTGGATCGCCGATATCGGCCTCGACGGAAAGAAGATCAAGGTCAACGGCGAGATGCGCGACGCCTATTACTTCTGCGTGGGCGGCGCGGTGGGACTCCATCAATCGATTGCGCGGCCCATCGGGTACCGCTGCCTGGCCGAAGAAGTTCCCGCGGCCATCGAGCGCCTGCTGCGGCACTACCTGGCGCAGCGTTCGCCGGGAGAAAACCTGCGGCAGTTTTTCTCGCGCCACAGCGAGGGCGAGTTGCGCACGTTTGCCGCCGGCGAGCGCACGGAGGCCGTTCTCCGCGACGCCTCGCCGGGCGCGCCGCCGCACGGAGTGGAAGCATGAGCGAACTTCGTCCAGATACCGCGAACCATCGCGCGCTGTTTCCGCTCATGCTGAAGCTCGCCGGGCGGCGCGCGCTGGTGGCCGGCGCCGGCAGCGTCGCCGAGTCGAAGATCGAACCGCTGCTGCGTTCGGGCGCGCAGGTGCGGGTGGTGGCGCCACGCGCCACGCCGCGCATTCTGCGCTGGGCCGGCGCCGGCGCGATCGCGTTCGACCCGCGTCCGTTTCGCGCCGACGACCTGCGCGGCATCTTTGTCGTGATTGTCGCCACGTCATCGCCCGACGTGAACCACACCGTTGCCGCGCTCGCGCGGCAGAGCAACGTGCTCTGCAACGTGGTGGATGATCCCGACTACTGTGACTTCTATTTCCCGGCGGTCGTTCGCCGCGGCGACCTGCAGATTGCCATCTCGACCGCGGGACAGAGCCCGGCCATGGCGCAGCAGCTTCGCCAGCAGCTCGAGGCGCAGTTCGGTCCCGAGTACGAGGACCTTGTGAGCGCGATAGGCCGCGAGCGGCGCAGCGTGCTTGCCGCCGAGGCGCCGGGCGAAGCGCGCAAGCAGCGGTTGCATGACCTGGCCGCGCAGGCGCTCGGGCGGCAGCGAGGCAGCGGCCTACACCTGGTGCGGAAACGTGAGGAGGCTGGATGACAGCCAGGCGCAACGGCAAGGTGTACCTGGTGGGCGCCGGCCCCGGTGATCCCGAGCTGCTCACGCGCAAAGCGCACCGTTTGCTCGGCGAAGCTTCCGTGGTGCTGCACGACGATCTTGTTTCCGGCGAGATTCTCGCGCTGGCGCGGCCGGAAGCGCTGCTGGTGAACGTGGGCAAGCCGCACGGCGAAAAGCGCACCACGCAGTCGCAGATCAACGCGCTGCTGGTCTTCTTCGCCACCGGCGGCAGCGACGTGCTGCGCCTGAAAGGCGGCGATCCGCTGGTCTTCGGCCGCGCGGGGGAAGAAATGGATGCGCTGGACGCGGCCGGCGTGGAATACGAGATCGTGCCCGGCGTAACCGCCGCATTCGCGGCCGCGGCGTCGGTGCGCCGCTCGCTCACGGACCGCCGCGCGGCCGCCACGCTGATCGTGACCACCGCCAACCGCTGCGCCGGTGAAGCGACGGACTGGCACGGCCTCGCGCGCAGCGACGCCACGCTCGCCATCTACATGCCCGGACGCGACTACGGCCGCGTGGCTGATGAATTGATCGCCGCGGGCCTGGAGCGCGGCACGCCCTGCATCATTGTCTCGCGCGCCGCCACGCGTGAGCAGCAGACCGCCACGCAAACGCTCGCCGAGTTGGGCAAGGTGGACCCGCTGCCCACACCCGCGCTGCTGCTGGTGGGCAAAGCGCTCGCAAAGCGCGCCGAACATCCCGCCGAACATCCCGCCGCGACAGGGCCCGACGTCCCGCATGCGGTCCTGCCGCACGAGAGGGAAACGTGCATCGAGTCGTTGCTGTAGTCGTCGCGCGATCCGAAACGCCGAGACCGGTCCCGATTGGCAAACGCCGACTCGCGAATTATGCTCGCCGGTGCTCATGCCACCAATCACCCTCAAGCCGCGAAACGAGCGCGTGACCTTCGATCAGCTGGTTGGCGAATTGGAGCGCGTTCTGAGCAGGAACGGATTCACCCGGGATGAAAGCGCCACCATGGCGCGCGTTTTCGCCGAGAGCACGCGCGACGGCGTGCACTCGCATGGCGTCAATCGCTTTCCGCTCTTCATACAGCACGTCCGCAAAGGGATTGTGAAGACCGGCGTTGCGCCTGAGCTGGTGCACGCGGTGGGCGCCTTCGAGCGCTGGGACGGGCACGGTGGCGCGGGCATCCTGAACGCGCTGCATTCGATGGGCCGCGCCATCGCGCTGGCGGAAAAGCACGGCGTGGGCTGCGTGGGCCTGCGACACACCAACCACTGGATGCGCGCCGGCACCTACGGACTCCAGGCCGCCGACGCCGGCTGCATCGGCATTTGCTGGACCAACACCATCGCGCTCATGCCGCCCTGGGGAGGCCAGCAGGTGCGCGTCGGCAACAATCCCGTGGTCATTGCGGCGCCGCGCCAGGGCGGACATCTTCTTCTCGACATGGCCATGAGCCAGTTCTCCGTGGGACGCATCGAGAGCGCGGCCCGCTCGGGGGAACCGCTTCCCGCCGATGCAGGCTTCGATTCCAGCAATCACGTGACGCGCGATCCGGCCGCAGTATTAAAGACCAAGCGGCTGCTGCCGATCGGCTTGTGGAAGGGCGTGGGCCTGCGCATTCTTCTCGACACGCTGGCCGCTGCGGTCTCCGAAGGTCACGCAACCCACCACATCACCGCCGGTTCCGCCGAGACTTCGCTGTCGCAGATCTTCATCGCGATCGACCTGAAGCGAATCGCCGCCGAGAAAGCAAACGTCATCGTGGAATCCATCGTTGCCGACGTGAATTCGGCCACGCCCTCCGCTCCCGGCGCCGAGGTTCCCAGCGTCCCCGGGCAGCGCATGGCCGAGCGCCGTGCCCGCGCCGAGCGCGACGGCATCGCCGTAAGAGCCGACATCTGGCGGGAAATACAAGCGCTCTGAACGCCTGCGTCGTCCTTCGTCCCCTTTGTGCCGCTTCGTGTCCTTTGTGTTGAGACCTCGACGCTGATGTTTGACGCGGTCAAGCGCGGCAACGTGCTGCGCCAGGTGCGCGGCCTGGGCACGCCCGCCTTCAGCTTCCCCTGGAACATAGCTGCGCGAAACTCGAAACTGTGGTACCCCCCAAGCAACCCGGCAACTCACGTCGGCATCGCATGTCTCACACCCGCAACTCTGGTTGTGGCTGCCGTTCTATGTGTTAACAGGGCCACGAAAGGCGACGCCCGATCGGTTCGGGCGGGGTCGCAACTAGGCGATTGGCGCGGTGTTTACACCAGCAGCCACTTTCGCCAGAACGAAAAACCAGGCTTTCGGCAGGGCCGCGATTCCGGCCCTCCCGAGGCAGGGAGGGAACGATGAGGAAACTCACAATCGCGCTCTTCGGAGCAGCTCTGCTGGCGGGCAGCGCGTCGCTGGCCGCGGCGCAGAGCTGGTCCTACTACCACGACGACGACCGATATCGTGATCGCGACCATGATCGCGACCGCGACCGCAACTATCGCGATGACGACGATCGCGGATGGGACCGCAACGGCCGCAACAACAGCGCCGCCTGGCAGGCCGGCTACCGGGAAGGCTTCTCCGACGCCCGCAATGGCCGCCGCCGTCGCGCCGACGATCACGACTACCGCGGCCAGGACCGCGCCGCCTACGTCCAGGGCTACAAGCGTGGCTGGGAGGAAGGCAACCGGCGCGGCTACGGCAACTGGGGCTACGGGAACGGTGGTTACGGCAACGGCGGGTACGGCAATGGCGGCTACGGGCGCAACGGCGGCTACGGCGGCTATGGCAACGGCAGCATTGTCAGCACCGCGCGGCAGTACGGCTACCAGGACGGCCTGCACGACGGCGAAAAGGACCGGCAGACCGGCCACAGCTTCCGTCCGACCGAGCACGACACCTGGAAGGACGCCGATCATGGCCAGAGCACCGTGGGCGGCGACAAGCAGATCTACAAGAACGCTTATCGCGAGGCCTACAACCAGGGCTATCGTCAGGGCTACGGCAACGGCATCTACAGGCGCTAGATCCCCAGGGTCCTGCTGAAGCGCGTCCATCTCGGACGCGCTTCTTTTTTCAGCGATGACGCCGTCACCGTAATCCGCAACGGTGATGGAGGGACGGGGCCGGGCGCGCAACCAGGCCTGCGAATCGATCACAGGCCGCGTGGCGCGGACACCCCCGTCCGCGCTGTTCACGCCACCACAAGTCCCGACGCCACCGCGTCCCCATTCGCCACCCCACTTTTGTGCATGCCAAAACGGGAACTCTCGCCCGCCCCCTGCTCCTGATTCGTATTCTTCCGCCGCGCCGCGTTGGCTAGCATCGAGTCCTCCCTCAGGCGAACGTCCATATGGCGAACACCGGGCGGCAAGAGACCGCGCACAGGAACAGACCGCATCGCAATGCGCTGCTGTTGTTCGCGGCGGCCCTGGCAATCCTGATCGCCATTGACGTGCTCGCGGTCAAGCAGATGCGGCGCCTGGAGTCGGCCGTGGAGCGCGTCGAGCACACTCACGAGGTCATCAATGCGCTCGAGCAGTTCCAGCAGCACGCCCTCGAGGCGCAGGTGGCACACCACGGCTTCACCATCACCGGCCGCCACGAGCATCGGGAGCGTTTCCTGAAGGCGGCCGAGCAGGCGCGGGTTCACTTCCGGCGCGTTCGCACGCTCACCCGGGACAACCCCGCTCAGCAGGAGCGGCTGCGCACGCTGGAGCCTGTGCTGGAAGCGCGCCTGGCGCTGCTGCAGCAATCGCTCCAGGATTCCATCCATGCCGGCGCCGATCTGGAAGCGCAGCTGCGTTATCCGGTGGAACCGCCCACCATGCAGGACCACGCCGACATCGCCGGAATCGCCAGCGCGGTTCGCACGGAGGAAGAACGGCTGCGCGAGCAGCACCTCGCCGCTCAGCGCCACGAGACGTTCCTGGTGCAGTGGCTGGTGATCGGCGGCTCGGGGGCCAGCATGCTCCTGCTGCTCTGCGTGGTGCTGCTTCTGCGCCGCGAAATTTGCCGCCGCCGCGTGCTCGAGTCGTCGCTGCGCGAGAGCCGTGAAGACCTGCGCCTGCTGATCGACCAGATCGGCGGCTACTCCATCGTCTTCCTCGATCCTGCCGGCCACATCGTTTCCTGGAACCAGGGCGCGGCGCGTCTCGCCGGCTTCCAGGAGAGCGAGGTCGTGGGGCAGCATTTTTCGCGCTTCTTCGTCCAGGAGGACCGCGACCTCGGCAAGCCCGAACTGGTGCTCGCAGCAGCGCGCGCGCACGGCCGCCATCACGAGATTGCCCGTCGCTTGCGCCGCGATGGGAGCAGCTACTGGGCCGACGTCAACGTGGCCGCGGTCCGCAATGGCGACGGCAGCATCCGCGGTTTCAGTTCGGTGGTGCGCGACATTACCAGCGAGCGAGAAAGCGAGGCGGCGGCCCGCCTCCGCGAAGAGCAGCTGCGCCGGCTCAGCGAACTGGCTGACTTCCTCCAGTCGTGCTATACAAGCGAGGAAGCGCACGCTGTTATCGCCTCCGCCATGCCCGGCTTTTTCCCCGACTGCTCGGGCGCTTTGTTCGTCCTGACCGCGTCTCACAATCTGCTCGACGCCGTCGTTCGCTGGGGCGACCGCCAGCCCGGCGAGATGGTGTTTGCGCCCGATCAATGCTGGGCCCTGCGCCGCAATCGCCCGCATGAAAATCTCAGTTTGGATCCGGCGCAGCGTTGCTCGCACCTGCCGGCATCCGCCGGCGTGGCCAGCGTGTGCATTCCGCTGGCCGCACAGGGTGATTCGATCGGTATGCTCATGTTGCTGGGGAATGCCATCCCCGAGCCGCAGGCCTCAGGGCGCGATCCAGCGGCGCGCCGCCGGCTCGCGATCACGGTGAGCGAGCACATCGCGCTGGCGCTCGGTAACCTTCGCCTGCGCGAAACCCTGCGCCACCAGTCACTGCGCGATCCACTCACCGGCCTGTTCAATCGCCGCTATCTCGAGGAGTCGCTGGAGCGCGAGGTCCATCGCGCGGCGCGTTCCGGCAAGCCGCTGGCCGCGCTCATGGTGGATGTCGACCACTTCAAGCGGTTCAACGACGCCTTCGGACACGAGGCCGGCGACCTCATGCTGCGCGAAATCGGCAATCTGCTGCAGACCGGCGTCCGAGGTGAAGACGTCGCCTGCCGCTATGGAGGCGAGGAATTCGCCCTGGTTCTTCCCGATGCCGCGGCCGACGAGGCACGCCGGCGCGCCGAACAGCAATTGGAACGCGCACGCCGCCTCTCGGTCCGCTTGCACGGCGAGCTGCTCGCGGCCATCACGCTTTCCATCGGCGTTGCCGCGTTTCCCGAACACCGCCGCACCCCGGCCGATCTGCTGCGTGCCGCCGACCATGCGCTCTATCGCGCCAAGCACTCCGGGCGCGACCGCGTCGCTGTCGCTGAGCGCGCAGCCCTCACCACGGAAGCCTGAATGCCGCCGCAACGGCAGATCAGCTCGATGGCGAACAAGCCCGGCGGTTTGGGAGATCGCTAAGCGGACAAGCGGGAGAGGGTAATCATGCGCGGCCGGCCGGGACGCCGCACCACGGCTGCTTGCACGCCGAATCCGCGCAGCACGTCGGCGCTGGCCTGAAGGCGCTCGGCCAGGCCCTCTGCCGCGGCGCCGCTGGCCACAGCAAGTTCGGCGGGCGTACCCGACCACGATCGCCGCGGCTCAAGGAACCATTCGCAAACTTTCGCCACGCTCGGATCGGCCGGGCCGGCCTGTGGGCGGGATGGCGCGGGCCGCGGCGGTGAAGCGGGCGGCGCCGGCGCTCGGTGAGCTGCTGCCCGTTCCCGCGCCGCCGCAGGAGGCCTTGCCGGGACGTCCGCCGTGGCCGCGGGCCGGGCAATTGGCGCAGCCGACGGTGGAGGTTGCGCCGGCTCGAAGGGAATTGCGTAGCGCGGCAACTGACCGGCAGGGAAGAGGGCGCCCAGCGCGCTATCGAGGAGCGTGATCTCGGCGGTCTCCTGCTCATTGCCCGCGATGCGGCGCAACGCCTCATCGCAGAGCTGATCGATCACTCGCGGAACGCCGCCGCTGCCCGAAACGATCCTCCGGGCCTCTTCCTGCGGAAGGCGCGCTTCGCCCGCACGCCGGCTGCGGAATTCGATGTACTCCGCCGTCTCGTTGTGGGTGAGCGCCGCCAGTGACACCACTCCCCCCACGCGCTCCTGCAGGCGGCGCGCCTGCGGTCTTTCCAGCGAGGCGGTAAAGCCGGGCAGCGCCGCGAAAATGACGTGCAGCCGCCCGGTCTTCGCCAGTCCGAAGTCCAGCACGGCGGAGAGTTTTTCCAGCGCCTCGGGCGAAAGGTTCTGCGCTTCGTCAATCGCCAGCACGAAGCGCTTCCCGGCGCGGGCGGAATCCTGCAGCACTTCCTGCAATTGTTTCTGCGCCGTCGCCACGTCGCCCGCCGGTTCGGACACGCCGGCCGCCGAAAGCAGATGCTGGATGAACTCCAGCGGCTCCAGTTGTGTCCAGAAGACGAATGCGGTACGCGAGCCTGGTTCGAGGCGCGCCAGGGCGGCGCGCAAGAGGCAGGTTTTGCCCAGTCCCGGTTCCGAGATCAGGAGCGTGATGTTGGCCGGGCCTTCGCGTGCCGCGCACAGAAATTCCAGCGCCTGGGCGTATCGTCCGCCCAGATACAGAGAGGCGTTGGCCGCGGGTTCGGTGAGCACTCTATCCGTGCCGGCAGGCATAGCGAGGGAGCAGAAATCTACCCGGCGACGCGCTTGGCCTGTCCGCCGGCCAGCGCGCTGCGCAGTTTGTCGCGCACCGCGTCCGGCAGGTCCTCCAGGTGCCGCACGACACGCTCCGCCGCCGCCACGTTCTCGAACTGCTCACGCACGTCGGGATCGTCAATCTCGTGCGTGCCCGTCGCCACGCGGGCCACTTCGATGGCGGTCAGGAACGCGGTCCCCTGTTCCACTGCGCTGGCGATATCGATCAGCTCGGCATTGGTCGGATCGAACTTGGTCCACGCCCTCACCTGGACCTTGTAGTACGTATCCGATGAACCAGGCTTATCGGGTCCCGTCGTCTTTGCGGCGGCAACTGCAATGTCGTACACGCTGTCGGGCATTTGCCAGTCCTTTACTCACGGATTTGAAAAATCAACCTTTGCTCAAGACTTCCACCCCACGGCGCCTACTTGCCGCCGCCGTGCGCTTGCAGCCAGTCGGCGGCGCGGCTGCGTCCGGCCGCGACGTCGCTGGGCAACATATGGCCGGCCAGTCCCGCCGTGGTCCGCTTGGCGCTCGCATTGCCGGCCTGTTCAGCCAGGGCATACCAGGAGTAGGCGGCCACCGAATCGCGCCGCACCCCGACGCCGCGCGCATACATGTCGCCCACCTTGAACCGTGCCTCGCCCACTTCAGGACGCGACATGTTCTCCGCCACCTGGCGCAGCGCATCGGCCGCACGCTGCTCGCCGTTGGCCTCGGCGACGGCCAGCCACGCGTAGGCAGTGCGCTGGTCCGCCCGCACGCCTTTGCCGGCGGCATAGGCATTGCCTAGCTCAAACTGCGCGGCCGCGTGTCCGCTGCGCGCCGCGCGATGCAGCCATTCGGCCGCCGCCGTCCGGTCGATGTCGCCGCCGTTGCCGCGCAGATATTTCATCGCCAGCGTGTACTGCGCCGAGGTGTCGCCCGCCTTCGCCGCCTCCAGCAGCGCGGGATTGTTCGCGCCCACGTCGCCGGTTTGCACTGCCTGCTCGGATTGCACCAGGCCCCTGGGACCGTTGCTGCCGGCAAACAGCCAGAGCAGGGCCACTGCCCCCAGCAGCGCGGCCGCGGCACTGGCGCCAAACAGCCGCATGCGGCGCGCGGACTCGGCGCCGGCCGGGTCCGGCGCGGAACCCATCAGCCGCCCGTAGTCGACGGCCGGGGCGGCCGCGGCGCTCGAACGCGGCGCAGCCGTCAGCGCGGCGGTTGTATCGGGAGCCGCAATTGTGGCCACCGAGGCCGTGTTTGCCGCCGCTGTTGAAGCAGCCACCGGTGCGGGCGTGTTGGCGGCGGTCACCGGCGAAGCGCCCGGCGCAGCGGGAGCGGTCGCCGGACGGCGAGCAACCTCCTCCGCCGGCGGCCGGACCACCACGCTCCGCGGATCAACTACCGTCGCGCTCGCCATTTCGCGCGACGCCGCAGGCGGCTGGATGGTCTTCGAAGCCGGTCCCGGCGCACTTGCGGCAGCCGAAGCGCGCGCATCGCTGCGCGACAGCACCACCTGGCGCATTCCGCTCTTCTGGGTGCGCACCATGGCCTGCACTCCCAGGCGCTCCAGCGCGGGCCCGCTGTTTTCGATGAGGCTGAGCAGTTCGGGCACGCTGACCTTCAGCGCCGACGCCAGCTCGCCCGGCGTGCCCGACCAGTTGAGCCGTTCCTGTCCCAACCAGTCGCGCAGCATGGTTGCGAGATTCTTCGGGTCCGGTGGTGTGGGCGCCTTTCCGGGACCAATGGTCGCGATGGCAGGAGCCGTCAGGAAATCCTCGTATGCGGTACAGGCCGCGTTGCAGAGGGAGGGCGTGCGCGCTCTGAAGCTGGGCCAGCGTTGCCGCCAAGTATACAGCCGAAACACAAGCCCCTGGACCTGAGAATCCGGGTTTTTTAGCCGATTTTTCCCGGATTGAGGCCGTATCCCGCTCCAAATGCCCGGTTTCCGTGCTTACCATGATGTAGCGGCGGGCGCCCTCGCCGTCGGCACGCTTCAACAAACCGGTGTGCGAGCACGGACCCGGTGCAGATGCGCCACCCCGCCCGCGCGCCCTGGCGGGAAGCGCCATCGTGTCCGATCCTTGTCAAGCCCCGGCAACCCCAGTTTTCCCGCTAACTGCGTGGAAACGCGGGCACAATTTTTCCTCGTCGCCTTCCCATTCACTCCGCCCAACCTGCTACGCTGGAAGTAAGAGGGCCAAGAAGAGGCCTCGGCGGTGGTCCCAAACAATCACTGGAAAGAAAGGGCTTAAGACCTCGGTTTCAAGCTCCTGCTGCTCAATATCATGCAGCGAACCGCCCCGCCAAGTTATTGCAGGCAATAGAAGCAGGGGGGGCGGGTCAAGCAACGCGGGTGAGGTCGGCCCGGGTCGACACGGCGGGCTTGACGCTGATCGGTGAGACTCCGCGTAAGTCGGTGGCAAGAGCTAGAGTTCGCGAAGCGCCATCGCAATCGGTCCGCGCGCCGCGCGCACGGCCGGCGGAACGCCGCCCAGCAGCCCCATCAGCAGCGCGAACACGATCCCAACCACCAGCAGCAGTGGCGTGACGCGAAACGCGAACGCCAGGTGCGAAAACGTCTGCCAGTTCATGGTGCCGGTGGTCAGGCCGTTGAGCGGCAGCACACCGACGCAGCCCAGCGCGCCGCCCACCGCGGCGATGCAGAGCGACTCGAAGACAAAAGAGGTGATCACCGCCCCGGCGCCGAACCCGACCGCTCGCATGGTGGCGATTTCTCTGGCGCGCTCCGCCACCGCCGAGTACATGGTGTTGAGCGCGCCGAAGACCGCGCCCACGCCCATGACCGCGGCCACCAGCGATCCCAGCACCGTGATCAGGGTGGTGAACATGCGCGACTGCTTCTCGTAATACTCCACCTCGCGGTCCACCTGCACCGTGAGCCGCGGATCGGAGGTGAGCGAGTCCTTGAAGCGCGTCAGGTCGTTGGCCGACGCGAGCTTCGCGGTGACCGACTGGAAGATGTTGGCGGGGCGCTTGTAGACCTCGCTGAGCACGGTGTGGTCGCACCACACTTCGGAATCGAAGGCGCTGCCGCCGGCGTCGAACACGCCGACCACCTTCCAGTCGCCGCCGCCGAACTTGATGTTGCTTCCCAGGTCAAAACCCTGGTAGGAGCGCGCCACGTTGCGGCCCACCACCAGCTCGTTCAGGCCGGGCCGGAAGAAGCGCCCTTCGACCACCTTCACGGTGTCGCGCACCTGGAGCACGCGTGGCGAAAGGCCGCGCACCTGGACGTTGGCGTCGGTGCCGGTCGCTTTCAGCGGGAAGGCGGCAATCACCACCACTTCGGGGCTGACGATCGCGCCGTTCGCATCGCGCGCCACGCCCGGCGCATCGGAGAGCACGCGCACCTGGTCGAGCGTGACCGAGCTGTCCATCTCGCTGGTCGCGCCCGCGCGACGGGCAATCGCGTTCTGCGCCGAGCCGGAGTTGACCAGCGTGGCCTTGAAGCCGCGCGCCATCGCGAGCATGGCGACGAACACGCCGACCGTGCCGGCAATGCCCAGGACGGCGACCACGGTCGAGTTCCAGCGCACGCGCAGGCTGCGCAGGTTGTAGTTGATGGGAATCGCCATCGTCAGACCCTCCGCAGCGCGTCAACCACGCGCAGCCGGCTGGCGGACACCGCCGGCAGGATGCCGGAGACCAGGCCGACCGCCAGCGCCAGCACTCCGCCCAGGCCCATGGCCAGCGTGTCGAGGTGAAAGTAAGGCAGCATGCCGCCGGTGGGATCGCCGCGCAAGGAGAAGAGCTTCGCCAGAAGAATTCCGAGCGCGCCGCCGATGCCGGCGATCACGAACGACTCGCACAGCACCAGCACCAGCACGAAGCGGTTGGAGAAGCCGACCGCCTTCAGCACCGCCAGTTCGCGGACCCGCTCGCGCACCGCGACCGCCATGGTATTGCCCGTAACCAGCAGGAGGGTGAAGAACACGACCGCGCCGATCGACAGGATGAGGAACTCGATGTTGCCCATCTGCTTCACCCAGCCCGCGGCGAACGACTTCTCGGTGTCGGTCTTGGTTTCGTAGGGCGAGTTGGAGAACATCTCGTCAATCTGGCGCGAGATGCGCACCGCGTTGTCGGGATTATCAATGCGCAGCACGTACCAGCCCACCAGTCCCTTGGTGAACTGCTTGTGCTCGTCCAGGAGCTTCCACTGGAACCAGAACTGGGTCACGTCGTCGGCCTGGCGCGTGCCGTGGTAGATGCCGCGCAGGTTGAACTCCCACTGCCCCGGGAAGATCGTGCCTTTGATGGGAATACGGTCGCCGACCTTCCAGCCGAACTTCTTCGCCGTGCCCTCGCCGGCGATGGCGCCTTCGCGGTCGGCCACGAACGCTTTCCACTCCTCGTCGCTGATGGCGAATTCCGGGTACATCTGGCGGTAGGTGTCTGGATCGATGGCGAACTGCGGGATGAAGTTCTTCTCGTCCTGGTAAACGCCGCCGAACCAGTTGGCGAACGTCACGCCTTTTACGCCCTGGATGCCGAGAATGCGGTCGCGATAGGAGAGCGGCAGCGGCTGGATGATCGCCGTCTTGTTGACCACCACCAGGCGGTCGGCGCCCGCAACCTCCACGCCCTGGCCGAAGGCCGCGCGCACGATGGCCAGCAGGCCGAACAGGAACAGCGCCACCGCGAACGATCCCACCGTGAGCGTGGTGCGGATTTTCTTGCGAAACAGGTTGGCGAAGATCAGATGCAGGTATCTCATCGCACCGCTCCTACTTCTTCGGCCTCGCGAAGCACGCCCTTGTCCATGTGCAGGGTCACTTGCGCGCGCTCGGCGGCCAGCGGATCGTGGGTCACCATGAGCACGGTCTTGCCGTAGTCGTTCACCAGCTTCTCCAGCAGGCCGAGGATCTCGTCGGCGCTGCGCCGGTCAAGGTCGCCGGTCGGCTCGTCGCACAGCAGGAAGGTCGGATCGGCGACGATGGCGCGGGCAATGCCCACGCGCTGCTCCTGTCCGCCGGAGAGCTGCCGCGGATAGTGATGCATGCGGTCGCTGAGCCCGACGACTTCGAGGGCGGTGGCGACGTGCTTCTCGCGGTCCGCCTTGCTCAGCTTGGTGAGCAGCAGCGGCAGCTCAACGTTCTGAAAGGCGGTGAGCACGGGGATGAGGTTGTACATCTGGAAGACGAAACCAACGTGGCGCGCGCGCCAGGTGGTCAGCTTGCTCGCCGACATGCGCGTAATCTCGTCGCCCGCCACGCTGATGCTGCCCGCCGAAGGCACGTCGAGCCCGCCCAGCAGGTTGAGCAGCGTTGTCTTGCCCGAGCCGCTCGGGCCCATGAAGGCGACGAAGTCGCCCTTGTCCACGTCGAGGTCCAGTCCCTGCAAGACGTGTATCTCTTCGCTGCCGCGGACGTACTTCTTGTCGAGCCCGCGCACGCGGATGAGGCTGCTCTCGCCCTTGCCGTCAACTCGTACCATCACTCCTCCATCACTCTCGATAATGTCGCCATGGCGCCCCACGTTCGCGCCGCGGTTTGTGCGGCGCGAACGCGGGGAAGCTCACTGCTTCAGCGCCACCTTCGCGCCGTCGCGCAGATCTTCGCTGCCGCGCACCACGACCTGGTCGCCCTCGTTCAAGCCGGCCACGATCTCCCGCGAGTCGCCGCGGCTGGAGCCGGTGCGCACCGCGCGCCGCTCCACCTTGCCATCGCGATATACGTACACCACGGCGCTGCCGTTCTCCTGCTTCACGGCGCTGGCGGGAACGGTGATCCTGGGCGCGGCCGAGGACTGCGCCGCCGCTGGCGCGTCTTCCAGGAACGCGACCTTTACCCCCATGTCGGGCAGGATGCGCGGATCGAGCTTGTCGAAGGTGATGCGCACCTTCACCGTCGCCTTCTGGCGGTCGGCGGTGGGAATCACGGTGCGGACCTTGGACGGAATCTGCCAGTCGGGATAAGCGTCGAGCGTGGCGGTGACCGGCATGCCGGGCCTGACGCGGGCGATGTACGACTCGTTCACGTCCACTTCCGTCTCGATGGAGTTCATGTCCACCAGGGTGGCGATTCCCGTGCGGGTGAAGCCGCCGCCGGCCGAAACCGGCGAGACCATCTCGCCCACCTGCGCGTCCTTGGAGACGATGATGCCGGCGAAGGGCGCGCGCACAATCGTGTTGTCCAGGTCCTGCTGCGCGACTTTGATCCGCGCCTCGGCCGCCTGCACCTGCTGGTTGGTGAGCGCGATGCGCGCGCGCAGGCTGTCGACCAGCGTACGGGCGGCGTCGAGCGCCTGGTCGGTGCTCACGCCCTGCTTCACCAGCGACTCGGTACGCGCCAGCTCGCGCTCGGCGTTTCCCAGGTTGACCTGGAGGTCGCGCAACTGCGCCGACTGCGCGTCGCGGTCGGCCTTGGCGGAGGCGAGCCGCACGCGCGCGTCCGATGAGTCGAGGACCGCGAGCACCTGACCTTCGCTCACGCGCATGCCTTCTTCGACGTGCAGTTCTTCAACGCGGCCGGTGATCTTGGCGGCCACCGTCGCGCGCCGCCGCGGCGTCACGTAGCCCGACGCGTTCAGCAGCGTGGCGCGCGCGCCGGGCGTGGAGGCATGCACGGTGACAACTTCAACGGTCGGCGTTTTGCCGCGCAGGGCGAGAACGCCGCCCAAGGCAAGCACCGCCACACCCAGCGCGGCGGCGAACCAGCGCAGCCAGCGCGAGCCGCCGCCGCTGCGCGCCGTGTCGGCGATTCTCAGGCCGGAGAGGTCGGGACCGCCCGCGGGCCGGCGTTCGGCCGGTTCTGGATGCGCCATGTGCGAATGGGCCTCGAGTGACTAATCGACGATATTAGCCGAAAAAACCGGCGGAGTCATTCGCTTTTGTTTCGCCATTGTGTGGAACCGTGGCACACGCTCGCCCACCGGCACGGCCCTTGCAAGGGAAAACCGGCGAAAGCGGAAAAGGTCACGGTGAACCGCTCAGCGCCAGCCGTGGATGCGGCGCAGCTTTTCCAGTTGCAGGACGTTGCAGCCGAGGGCCGACCCGCGCTCGCGGTCGATGGCCAGCCCGGCTGCCGCAGCCTGCTCCGGCGTGACTCCGGCGCGCTCCAGTTCGAGCAGGCTGTATCCGCCCGCCCAAGCGACCTCGCGTCCGGCGGTGGAGCGCGGCGCGGTCTCGGTGCGGGTCCGGGAGAACCAGTCGCGAAAGAAGTTGTTCATGAGGCCAGCTCCGTCAGCGCCGCGCGCACCAGCTTCTTCACCAAGCCAAGCTTGTACTCGTTATGCGCCAGGGGCTCGGCGCCCGCGATGGCGGCGCGTGCCGCCGATTCGATGTTCGTTGCTGTCAGCGGCCTGCCCTCGATCTCGCGTTCCGCTGCCGCGCTGCGCCACGGCACGGGCGCCACGCCGCCGAGCACGATGCGCGCGTCGCGGCAGTAGCCGCCGCCGGCGGTGAACGCCACCGCGACGCTGGCCAGCGCGAAGTCCCAGGAGCCGCGCATGGCGTACTTGATGAACGTGCTGCGCTGGTCCGGGCGCCGCGGGACGGTCACGCTGGCCAGGATCTCGTTGGGGCGAAGCCGGTGCATGACGAGGATATTTTCCTCGGGCCCCACGAACATCTCGGCCAGCGGCATCTCGCGCGGGCCATCGCGCCCGGCGATGGTGACGCGCGCGTCGAGCGCCACCAGCATGGGCGCGGTATCCGACGGCGTGACGGTGTAGCAGCGGTTTCCGCCGAAAATGGCGTGCTCGGCGTTGACGCCGTGGCGCGCATCGCACACGATGCCGCCGTGGCGATAGCAGTACCATGGGCCGCGATAGTACGGGCAGCGCGAATCCTGCAGCAGGTTGCCGCCGAGCGTCCCCAGGTTGCGGATCTGCGGCGTAGCCACGCGCGCCGCCGCGCGCGCCAATCCGGGCAGGGCCGACCTGATTTCACGGTTGCGCTCCAGCTCCGCCAGCGTGCTCAGGGCGCCCATGCGAATCGCCTGCGACCCGGGCTCCACGTAGCGCAGGCCGGGAATGGTCTTCAGATTGATGACGTAGTGCGGCGTGCTCCACTGGTGCTTGAGCTGGTCGATCAGATCGCAGCCGCCCGCCAGGAAGGCGGCATCAACGCCGTGACGGGAGGCGAGTTCCAGGGCTTCATCGAGCGTGCGCGGCGAGAGCAGCTCGAACGGCTTCGGCTCGTCAATGGCGATGGACCACATGCAGTTGTCCGTTGCGAGTTGTCAGTTGCCAGTAAAAACGCTTTCCGCCGTGCGCTTGCCGATTCCGGTGCTCCTCAGCGGTGTGGCGCTCTCGAAAACTGGCAACCGGCAACTAGCTTTCGAGCTTTCCCGCCCGCTTCAGCTCCGCATAAACGCGTCCGACGGTGAACGGAATTTCGCGCATGCGCACGCCGGTGGCGTTGTAGATCGCGTTGCCCACGGCCGCGGCCGCGTCGAACATCGGATTCTCGCCCAGTCCCTTGGCGCCGAACGGACCCGGATCGACCGGGGCTTCCACCAGGATCGGCACCAGTTCGGGGACATCGAGCACGGTTGGCGGACGATACTCGTACAGCGACTGGTTCACCGGGATGCCGGTGTGCGGATCGATCGCCAGCTCTTCGGTGGTTGCGTAGCCGAGGCCCATGATGCCGCCGCCCTGCACCTGCGCGACGGCGCCGGGACAATGGATGACGCGTCCGCAATCGTGCGCGGCCACCAGCTTGAGCACGCGCACCTGGCCGGTCTCCATGTCCACTTCGACTTCGGCGAAGCTCGCGCCCCAAGCCTCAACACCCGGGTTCCAGACATAGAAGCCCAAGCCGACGATGCCGCCTTCGCCGACGATGGCGCGTGCCATCGCTTCGGTGGCCGGACTGAGTTTGGGGGCCGCCGGTTTCATGACCTTGCCGGTTGTTTCGTCGAGGTACGGGCTCATGTCGTTCCTGGCGTCGCAGAGCGGCGTGAAGTCTGTGCGCGGCGTGAGCTGTCCACGCTTTTGGGCGTCGAGCTGGCGCTTCAGGTCGAGCGCGGCGTTGTACATCGCCTTGCCGTGGCAGTGGATGGCGCGGCTGGCGTCGCTGACAAAATCCCACGCCGAGGTGTCGGTGTCGCCCCAACTGACATCGAGCTGTTCGACGGGAACACCGAGCACGTTGGCAACGATCACGGCGATACCGGTGTGCGATTCGGTGCCGAGGTTCCCGGAGCCGATGGGCACGTGGACCTTGCCGTCGCGGCCCATCCAGACCAGGCCGTTGCTGGCGTTGCGGCCGGTGTGCTCCTGGCTGAAGCGCATGCCGAGCCCGCGACGGATGCGCCCCGACTTCTTCGACGGCGGCTGCCAGCGCTTCCAGTCAATCGCTTCGGCGCCCTTTTGCAGGCACTCTTCGGCGCCGATGGCGAGCAGCGGCACGTTGGGGACCACGTCGGTATCGATCACATCGCCGGCGTGCAGCGTGTTCCTGCGGCGGAACTGGACCGGATCCATGCCGATCGCTTCGGCGACCTCGTCCATGTGGACTTCGCGCGCGAACACCGCCTGCGGATGTCCGAAGCCGCGGAACTCGCCGCCCACAGGTGACGTGGTGTACACCGAGTAGCCGTGAAACCAATAGTTGGGGATGCGATAGGTGTCCACCACGCCTTCGCCGGCCACGCTCACCACCGGGGGGCCGCTGGACGCGTAACCGCCCGTGGGCTGGATCGCCTTGCACTCAAGCGCCGTAATCGAGCCGTCCTTCTTCACTCCGGTCTTGAAATAAAAGATGAACGGATTGCGCGTGTCCTCGGCGAACATCAGCTCCTTGAGCGTGTATTCGAGCCGGACGGGACGCCCGGTCTTGCGCGAGAGCAGCGCCGCGATGGCCTGGTAGAGGGTCTTGCCGGGCGTATCGGTACACTTGCCGCCGAAGCCGCCGCCTACGTAGTGGGCGATAACGCGAACCTGATCGGCCTTCAGCGCGAGCGCGTTGGCGATGGTCTCCTGTGCGGCGAAGACGCTCTGCTGCGAGTCCCAGAAGGTGACGCGGTCGCCCGCCCAGTGCGCGATGACCGCGTGCGGCTCGATGGGGACGTGGCACTGAATCGGCGTGACGTAGCGCTGCTCGACGATCAAGTCTGCCTGCTTGAATCCGGCCGCGATGTCACCGCGCTTGTACTCGATGGTGGGCTTGTCCGCCGGCTGCGGGCCGCCGAAGCCGGCGACGGCGCCGCCCTGGTGGATGGCGCGCACGTTGTTGCGCAGGTTGTACTCAGCGTCGGGCTGCGCCTTGCGTACGCGGTAGTCCACGCGAACGCGCTGCACCGCTTCGGTGGCGGCGTACAGATCGTCAGCGGCGATGGCGGCGATCGCGTCGCCCACATAGCGGGCGCGGCCATTCATGCACCAGCGGTCGGTAGTGACGGGCGAGTGTGGGTCCTCTATGTGCGCCCGGTAGCCGGGAACGTCGCGAAAGGTGACCATGCCGCGAAATCCGGCAACAGTCCGCGCTTCGCTGTCGTCAATGTCAGCGATGTCGGCCAGACCGTATGGCGAGCGCACGACCTTGGCAAACAGCGGACGGGCCGGCAGGTCGGCGCTGCCGAAGCCGTAGTCGCCTGCGTATTTGGCCTCGCCGGTAGCTTTGGCGCGCGCGTCGAGGGTTTGCACATGCGACGGAAGCCCAGGGGCGGTCGCACTGGCCGCCGCTTTGACTGGCGCCCCTCCCGCCGCCAGCACCGCCGCGATCTCATTTGGATAATTTCCACAGCGGCACAGGTTCCCCGCCAGGGCCGCGCGCACTTCGTCCTCTGTGGGGCGCGGATTCTGCTCCAGCAGCGCGACGCCGGACATGATCATGCCCGGCGTGCAGTGTCCGCACTGGCTGCCCATGTGATCGCAGAAGGCCTGCTGCACGGGATGCAGCTTTCCGCCTTCACTCAGTCCCTCAATCGTGCGGACCTGGCGCCCCTGGGCATCGGCCGCGAGCACGAAGCAGGAGTACACCGGCGCGCCGTCGAGCAGCACGGTGCAGGCGCCGCACTGGCCCAGGTTGCAGCTTTTCTTGGCGCCGGTCAGGCCCAAATCTTCACGCAGCGCCAGCAACAGGGTGCGATGGTGCGGCACTTGCAACGTGTGCGCGCTGCCATTGACGTTCAGCGTGACGCTGGCCACGTGCGCCGGGTAATCGCCATACGGCGCGTCGCGCAGTTTGGGAGCATGCGGCGGCCCACCCAGTTGGACCAGTTGCTGGCGCGTGGCGGCCACCGCCGCCGTCGCAACGGCCACGCCGGAAGCGGCCCGCAGGAACGATCGGCGGGAGACGTCGCCTGCGAGCCCGTCGGTCGGATCGCGGTGGAGCTTGGCGGCTTCGCCTTTTGGGTCGTCGGCCAAGTGTTTTCTAGTCGTCCCCTTTCGGCTGCCAGCGCTCCGCGTCGTGATACAGGTTGAACTCGGCGCCGCGCAGCCGGCCGGTGATCATGGCGCGCAGCTGCGGCCAGTTCACGCGGATGATGCCGAAGTAAATGTGTCCGATCACCACGGCGATGAAGATGAAGGCCGCAACGTCGTGCGTCAGGCGCATCCGGCGCATCAGCTCATGGGTGAAGGTGGCCAACACTTCCGCGCTGATCAGCAGATACGCGCCGCTCACCACGGCCGCCGCCGCCACCAGCGTGAGCAGCGCGTGATAGAGCTTCTGCAACGGGTCGTATTTCCCGAATGCGGGATACTCGCGCGTGCGGCCGAAGAAGTTCGCCGCGATCTGCTTCAGGTCGGCCCAATCGCGGCGCTCGAACCACATAGCGCGTCCATCGCCGCGCCGCGGCGCCACCACGATGTGCAGCACGAGGCCGCCGATGAACAGCACCGCAAAGACTTCATGCACGCGCAGCCAGGGCGCCGGACCCAGGGACGCGGGCGCGAACAGGGCAAGGCCGCTTACCACGAGCCCAAGGAGAAACAGCGAATTGCCCCAGTGGTAGAGCCGCGCGCCGATCTGATATTTCTCAACCCGGGCCTGGGGCGAAAGCTTGGCCCCGTCCTGGAGCCCGACCGGGTACCCCGCCGCGCGCCGCAACAAGTGGATGGCGATGAAGACGAACACCAGCGCGACCGTCAGGCAGGCCGCCGCCGAAAGGAGTTGCTGCGCCGTCGCGGAATCGTAGTAGTCGCGCGCGTAGCGAAACAGGCACATGGGCGAGGGTTGCCGCGCATGATAGCGCAAAACGCCGCCGGCTGCCGGTTGCCAGCTGCTCGAAAGAATTCTCGCCGTCGCGAGGCCAGCAGCCAGCAGCTGCTTCTCGCGCTATACTCCGCCAGCAGCATGCCGGCCCGTGTTGCAACATCCGAACCCGCCGTCGCACCCGCCCACGGGGCCGCAGCTTCTGAATTATTTCGCGACGCCCGCTCGGTGCAGGTGCTGGGGACGGCGTTCTTCGCGCTGTTCACTATCGTCGGCTTCGCCGTGTGGGGGCCGCCGTTCTTCTACGACTTCATGGTGCGTGAGTTCGGCTGGACGCGCGCGCAGGTCACGTCAGGCAACGCGCTCGGCAAGCTCATCGTGGGCCCGGCCTTCGGCTTTGTTGCCGGATATCTGGTGGACCGCTTCGGTCCGCGACGCCTGATGATGGCCGGCATCTTGCTCGCCGGGACGGCGCTCGCGGGGCTGGGCACGGTTTCGAGGCTGGGGTTGTTCTACATCTTCTATATAGGCAACGCTCTGGGATACGTGTGCGGCGGTCCGCTGCCGTGCCAGGTGCTGCTCTCGCGGAACTTCGATCGCGCGCGCGGCAAGGCGATGGGGATTGCGTACCTTGGCATCGGGTTTGGCGGCGCGGCCGTGCCCTGGATCGCCAATGAACTGGCGCAGCGCTTCGGATGGCACGCAGCATTGCAGATTCTGGGAGGGCTCGTCATCCTGATTGCCCTGCCGCTCGCCTTTGTGCTGAAGGAGGCACCGGCAGGCGCGCGAACCGCCACCGCGCCGACATCCGCTGCCGGCGCCTTGAAGACGCCGGCATTTTACCTGCTCGCGATCGGCAGCATGTGCTCCATTGCGGCGGTGGCCGGCGCGCAGCAGAGCCTGAAGCTGTTTCTCAGCCTCGACCGGCACTACTCGCAGTCGGAGACGGCACGCGTGCTCTCGCTGGTGCTCGCCTCCAGCATTGCCGGCCGGCTGCTGATGGGCTCGCTTGCCGACCGCTTCCCGAAGAAGTACGTCATGCTGCTGATCTACGGTCTGGTGGCGGCGGCGATTCCGCTGCTGTTCATAGCCGAATCGCGCGCGGTGATTTATGTCTACGCGGTGATCTCGGGCATCGCGCTGGGCGGCGACTATATGATCATTCCACTCATGACCGCGGAAGTCTTCGGCGTCGCCGTGCTAGGAAGATTGATGGGGATCATCATTACCGCCGATGGCGTTGCCGAAGCGGTCGCGCCGTGGCTGGTGGGGCGGATGCGTGACGCCTCCGGCAGCTACGGTCCCGGCTTCGCCGTACTCATCGCGGCCGCGCTCGCCGGGGCGCTGGCGGTGGCCGCGTTGCCCGCACGCCGGAGGACGGCATGAGCACGACCTCGCCCAACATCGTCCGCGTCGGCGGGCTGCACGACATTGCCCGCTTCCGCGAGCACCTCGACAAGCTCAACATCGAATTGCCCTGCGACGACGAAGTTGTTACCGGCGACGAGTCGCCGCTGTTGAAGCCCCTCGTCCACGAATCGATCCGCATCGGCAATCGCATCGCGGTCCACCCGATGGAGGGATGGGACGGCACATCGGAAGGAAATCCGACGCGCGCAACGCTGCGGCGCTGGCAGCGCTTTGGCGAGAGCGGCGCAAAACTCATCTGGGGCGGGGAAGCGGTGGCGGTCCGGCATGATGGGCGCGCCAATCCCAATCAGCTGCTGATTGCCGAGCACACGAAAGCCGGGCTGTCCCGGCTGCGCCGCACGCTCATCGAACACCACCGCAAGACAACCGGTTCGGCCGAAGGTCTGGTGATCGGCCTCCAGCTCACGCATTCCGGGCGCTACTCGTGTCCCAACGAGCACGGCCGCCGCGAGGCGCGCATCCTGTACCGGCATCCGATTCTCGATCGGCGGCTGGGCCTCAGCTCGCGCTACCCGGTGCTCACCGACGGCGAAATCGAGGGCATCATCACCGACTTTCACCGCGCGGGACACATCGCGCGCGAGCTGGGCTTCGATTTCGTCGACATCAAGCACTGCCACGGCTATCTGGGCCACGAGTTCCTCAGCGCGCACACGCGTCCCGGCAAGTACGGCGGCGCGCTGGAAAACCGCACGCGGTTCCTGCGCGATGTGGTCGCCGGCATCCGCAGCGCCGCGCCCGGCCTGAAGATCGCGGTGCGGCTCTCCGCCTTCGACATCGCTCCGTTCATGCCCGATCCGCTCACTGCCGACGAGAACCACGCCGGCGTCGGGATTCCCGAAGACATGGCGCGCTACACGCCGTATCGCTGGGGATTCGGCGTGAACCCGCTGAAGCCGCTCGAGGCCGACCTGAACGAGCCGGCGAAATTCCTGAAGCTGCTGGAGCAGCTTGAGATTTTCCTGGTCAACATCTCGGCGGGCAGTCCTTATTACAATCCGCACCTGCAACGGCCGGCGCTCTATCCGCCCTCCGACGGCTACCTGCCGCCAGCCGACCCGCTGGTCGAGGTGGCGCGGCAGCTCGACGTGACGCGCCGGCTCAAGCACCGCTTCCCCAAGCTGATCTTCGTGGGAACCGGATACACGTATCTCCAGGAGTTTCTGCCGAACGTCGCGCAGGCCGCGGTGCGAGAAGGCTGGACCGACCTGGTCGGGCTGGGGCGCATGGTGCTGCCGTATCCGGAGATCCTGCTTGACGCCACGAAGGGCAAGCCGCTCGAGCGCAAGCGGATTTGCCGGACCTTCAGCGATTGCACCACGGCCCCGCGCAACGGCCTACCTTCCGGCTGCTATCCGCTCGATGACTACTACAAGAACTCGCACCTTTCGGCGCAGTTGAAAGAGCTGAAGGAGGGCAAGGAGTACAAAGCGCAGGCGGCGCGCACCGGGCCCGCGCTGCGCGACTACGAAGCGCAACGCCGCCCCGGCCGCAAGCCGCAGGGAATTGCGGCGGCGCTGCTGCCGTACGGCGCCGACGGGCGCATCGCGGTCGAGTCCTTCCAGGCGCACCTGGCGTTTACGCATCGCGCCGGCCTGACCAACGCCGTCAACATGGACACCGGCTACGTCAACCTGCTCGACGATGAGGAGATGCGGCTGGTGCTCGACTGGACGCGGCAGGCCGTCGGGCCCAACACGCCGTTCATCGCCGGCGCTTACATCGAGGGCCGCGAGGGCGACATCGTGAAGCTCTACCGCAAGCAGATGGACGCCATCGCCGAACGCGGCGGCACGCCCATCATCTTCCAGACCAAGCGCCTGCACGGCAAGGAGTCTGGCGAGAAGCTGGCCGTGTATCGCTCCATTTGCAGCGGCTACAAGCAGGTGATCGCGTTCGAACTTGGCCGCATGTTCGGACCGAACGGCGAGATCTTCGACGAAACCACCATTCGCGGGCTGATGGAGATTCCCGAGCTGATCGGCATCAAGCATTCCTCGCTGGACCGCACGCAGGAGCTGGCACGGCTGCGGCTGCGCGACGTGGAGCGGCCCGACTTCAAGATCTATACGGGCAACGACCTGGGCATCAGCATGATCGAGTACGGCTCCGACTACCTGCTCGGGCTCGCCACCTTCGCGCCGGAGAAATTCGCCGAGCGCGACCGCCTGTGGAGCGAGGGCGAAACCGGCTACTACGAGTTCTCCGACGCGCTGCAGCACCTGGGCAACATCGCGTTCCGCGATCCCGTCCCAGCGTACAAGCACTCCGCTGCCGTGTTCCTCCACTTGATCGGGCGCATTCCCAGTTCTGAACCGCATCCGAAGAGCCCGCGGCGTCCGGAGTGGGAGGCTGAAATCCTGGCCGACTGCGCGCGCAGGTTGGGATACGAGGTGAATACGGCCAAGTTACATGCCACTTCGGAAAGATGAAAGACCAATTGGCGATAGGCACAGTGACCTATCTAACTTGACGCATTCTGACGCTTGCCTCCCCTCGCTCGCCTGATAGACTCCACCACCTGTCGGTAGTGGTGCAGTTTGGCCTCAGAGCACGCGGTCGGCGTGGGCTTTCAAATCCCGAGACACGGGATGATTCATGCATTCGAGGAATACGCGCATGCCTTCCTTCCGGGCAAACTTCATCACGGGAACGAAATCTGAATCGCCGGTCACGAGCACAAGGATTTCCGCCAGACGCTTGAGGGCAATCCATGCCATGTCGAGGCCAATTCGCATATCCACCCCCTTTTGTTGCATGTTGGGCACGAAATCGGTCGGGGTAACAGCAAGATTCGGGGCGGGCGCGGCGACCGCTACGGCGGCCAGCGCTACACCTTGCTGAGGAACTGGAGGGGCCACCACGGCTCCAGGAGCAGCGACGGGAGCGATCCTGCTCAGGCGTCGCAGGGCTGTACGCCCAAGCTTCCAGCCGGAGCACTTGAGGGTTCCCCGTCGCACTGCAAAATCCGGTTGCAGTTCTAACGAATCAATTAGCGACTTATTCTGATTGGCAACTGGCGTGTTTGAGTAATTTACATTCAGGCGCGTCAGCGGGTGGCGGACGCTGCCCTCAAACGGCGGAGCGTCATAGTAGTAGATTCTGAAGAGGTCTTTACCTGCGAGTGACGGTTTGGCCAAGATGCCGCCGCACAGCGCAACGATCTCGGCAACGGTCGGGAAATGACGGCTCGTTTCTTCTAGTTTTTTCTTTACAAAACCTCCGTCGAGCAGAACGACCACTCTTTCGGCCATAAAAAATTAATGCCCTCCATCACGCGAGGCATCGCTGCCTACTTGGATCATGGGCGTAACAGAGGGCAGAACTTCGGCTGAAAGCGTATTCACGCCGCCCAGCCGTGTCAACAGTTTTGATGACAAATCCAATGCTAACAGATGCCCTTAGTAACGTCCAAGGTGCTTCCCTAAGCAACTGCTGTAGCCTGTGCTGGTACGAGCAATCCCACCAGCTCTTCAAGCGTCCAAATGTGATCTGCTAGGCCTGCTTCCATCGCGGGCGTAACGCGCAGCGTCTTATGCACGCGGCAGAAGTTGTAGTGCATGAAATATAGGGCAACAGCGTGACCGTGGTTGTCCAGCTTTTTGCTGAAGCCATTTGTGAGCCGTGTGAACCTGCGCATGGACATGCGCATTGTCAGATTTTGACGCTCGACAAATGACGTGCTGACGTGCTTTGGGTCGGGGTCGCCCGTCACGGTTTTCATGTCGCAGCCGATGCAGGTCGCGGGTGAATAGCGGCGCTGCTCTTCATCGGACGGTGCCCCGAAAACCTTGTGCAATTGGGCATAGTCCACTTCCATACCGAACGCGGCGTCAACGGCGTCCATGTACGGCCTGTGCGCGTCGGTAGTGATTTGCGGGCGATTAACGATGCGGTCGCGGCAGTCCTGCATGAACTCCATCGCGCACGCTTTATCGCGCAGGCCAATCAGGTACGTGACACAGAGTTTCGTGTCGGCATCAATGGCCGTCCACGTCCAAACATCACCCCAGCCCTGCTGCTTTTGTTCGGGTGTGGCGTTCTTCTTCTTGCAACCGACAAATGCCCAAATTTCGTCGCACTGCAAACGGCGCACGCTGAGGCCGCGAACGTTGTGGTGATGGTAGGCAGCGGCAGCGCAGCCGAGGTCGCGCAGGAGGTTCAAGACGGTGTGCTTGGCAACGCCTGTCATGCGGCAAGTCGCATTGATGGACGTTCCTTCAACGAGAGCCGCTATTACCTGAATCCGCTTTTCGGTCTTGAGGCGATTCATGTCCTTATCCTGCCTGATATGTTATCTTGATAGGATATATTGTCAAGTATTTTCTTGACTAATATAACCCGATTCGGCTAATATCTCGGAAGGTAAGGAGAGGGGGATAATATGCCAAAAGTACCGATCACTGTAATGGGATACCGCTGTGAGCGCTGCGGCGGGGAGTGGATACCGAAAGACCCCGCCTCTGACAAAGAACCCGTCGCCTGCCCAAAATGCAAAAGTCCCTATTGGAACCGTCCGCGCCGTGCAGCCCCGATGCTTACTTATGAGGACTTCCGCGACAAGATCGAATACACGTTGCGCAAGTCTGGGCCGCTAACTTGGACGGAACTCCGAACCGAAGCAAGGCTCCCTGAGAAGTTCCCGAATAACAAATGGGTGCATCGCCTCGAATCGGACATAGCACTGAAGCGGAACAAAGATAAGAACGGCATCATCAAGTGGAAGGTGGGCTAGACTGTGCTCATGCCACAAGAGAATCGGCTAAGCCTTCCTACTGGCTCGCTCAAGGATCAGTGTGATGGCAGGGACGTGTGGAATGAAACCCGTTCTGCCGATGATGCTGACTTTTTCACGCTCGGATATTCCGGCAGGAAAACACATGAAATCATCGAGGCTCTCAAGTCGTTCGGCGTTAGGACGCTGATTGATATTCGCCAGAACCCAGTCAGTATGTACAGGCCTGAATTGAGCAAAAGAAATATAGCGACGCTGCTAGAGGAGCACGGCATCGCTTACGTTCATCTGCCGCAGCTTGGCGTCCCGCGCGACATTCGCGCCAAAGCTATCGAAGCGGGTACGCGGGATGTCATCTGGGAGTGGTACGACGACAATGTAGTGGAATCATTCTTTGGTCGTAATCTGCATTTCTTCATTAACGGCTTTGAGCATCCCGTCGCCCTCATGTGTACAGAGATGGACCCCAAGGAATGCCATCGGCATCGCGTGGCGCTGGCGCTGGAAGAGCTCGGCATGAGGGGTTTCGACATATGAACTCATGGCCGCAAAGACAGAAATCAAGAAAGCCCTGATTGTTGTTAGAACTTATCCGACGCCGGCAAAGAATGGCGCGGAAGTTTCCTGCACCGCTGCGATCACCGACAAAGGCGAGTGGCTGCGCCTGTTCCCTGTGCCGTGGCGATACCTGGCCGCAGAACAGCAATTCCGACGCTATCAGCACGTAGAGCTTACGGTGGAAAAGGCCACCGACCCGCGACCAGAGAGTTACAAACTAAAACAGAATGGCATCAAGATTCTTTCGGAACCCCTCCCAACCGACCATGACTGGCGACCGCGAAAGGAGATTATTGAACCCCTGCGCGCCCACTGCCTGTGCTGCCTTGCAAAACAGCGCGATGCGCAGGGCCATCCGACGCTCGGCATCTTCCGCCCCAAGCACATCGAGAAGCTGATTATCGCGCCCGATACGCCAGACTGGACGGCAGCGCAACGCGCGATCCTTGAGCAGGGACACTTGTTCGCAGAGAAGCCGAAGAAGCAGCTAGAAAAAATCCCGTTTAGGTTTCAGTACAAGTTCGGCTGCGATGACAGTTCCTGCAGTGGTCACACGATGATTTGTACCGATTGGGAAATGGCTGAGTCGTACCGCAGATGGAAGCAGGATTACAGCGAAAAATGGGAAGAGAAGTTCCGACAGCGATATGAGAAGGAGATGATCGAAAAATACGATACGAGCTTTTATGTCGGCACCGTCCACCAGCACCCGGGCACTTGGATAATCGTAGGGCTGTTTTACCCGCCAAAGGTAGCGCAGGCCGCTCTGTTTTAGCCTCGCTCTGTTGCCTCTCGCACGATCCGGGCGGCAGCTTGGCTGAAATCCTCACGCTTGCGGGCGGGCTTGCGCTTGGCGGGCTTTTTGGGAGATTTCTTTTTCTTGGACATGTCGCCATCCTGCCACATCCCGCGACTGCCCGCTATATCCCGTGACTCTCAAACTGCACCACTACCCACCTGTCGGGTCGTTAGGCCCCAGTGTCAGCCACTCGGATGCGCTGGAGGAGCGCGATGCCCCGTTTCGTTTACCTCGCCGCAGTTGCTTTGTTCCTGCCCGCTCCAGTCAGTGTTGCCCAGATTTGGGATTGCGATAATCGCACCTGCGTCTATGACCTCCCAAAGTGCCCTGATGGCTACTGTCCGGACCGTATCTGCGAGCGTCAAGGAATGTGCAACCAGTGTCCACCGGCGGAACAAGATCCAGGGAACGAAATGTGTGCCAATTGCTACACCGACAATGACCTGTTCTGCCAATGTCCTGGCGGGGGTTCGGTGGAGAACAAGAACTGCTTTGCAACGGCCTGCGACTGCGGCTTCGCGCGCCTGATCGTGCGCCCGGCAAAAAGCGACTGGTTCACCAGACTGTGGCGCGACGGCCAGGGCTGTGTTGTGCCATCGGGCATTAAGGAGTTCCACAATGTCAAAGCCTCAAAACCTAAAGCAAAACGCAATCGAGCGTCGTTTTCGCGCAAGGGCGATGACGCAGCGTCGTCGAGGCAATCCATTTAGGTTGCTCCTCCTCGCTCCTCTTCTGCTCTGCGGCTGCTGTTCGCTAGCAGCGGAGATGCACCTGGAGAAGGCGTGGGACATTTCGATTGGCGACGCTCAAGCGAGAGGACCAGCCGTGTGCGTTTCGGCGGGGATGGTTTATGTAGCTCATCCAGAGGGGAGCTGGACCGTCGTATCCGCTGATGGTCAGATTCAGCAGACAAAGACCGACTTTTCCATCAGCGGTGTAAGCAGCTTAGCTTGCCAGGGGGAATATATCTATGCTGGGATTCGCCAGTCCAACTTCGTCCTCGTCTATTCTCATGAGCTGACCGTGGTGCGCGCCGTGAAGTTCCCGCGGCCTTTCCGCTTCATTTCTGTGGATCGTGAGGGGAATATCTATGGCGCCGGGTTGTGGCAGGGAAAGCTGATTCATCGCCTGTCACCCAGCGGAACGTTGGTATCGTTTGGCGACATGCCTCGATATCCCAACCCGATCACCGCTAACTTCAACACGGTGTCAACTTCACTCGTCGTTGATGAAGAGCGTCGTGAGATTCTGTATAAGCCGGAGAATCCGTACCGTATCCATGTACTTGACATGGAGGGAACACCGCGTTCGGTGCACGAGCCCGATGTGACGTTCGGGCCGACGCGGGTAACAACCTCTGCCCGCGGTACGCAGTTCCTACCTTCGGACTACACTGCCCGCTTCTTCAAGCTGCACGACGGCAGTTACGTAGTGCTCACAGTCAGGGCGCACCAGCAGGGCAACGCGGTATGGCAGCAAGCCCTCATTCTGGACGTCCTGGACCCGTCATTCAAGCACACTGCTTTCGTTCCAGCCCTAGGATTCGGGATGTTGATGGCGAAGGACGACGACGACAATCTTTACGGCGCCATCGGTGCGCCGACCCTGCGGCTGATTAAGGCGAAGCTCGTAAAATAAGCTGTGCATCGTGAGCTTCACACAAGAAGGTGTGTCTAGGCCCCGACTCGCAGGGGACACACTCCGCGCTATTACAATGCCGCAAGTGTCACAGTTGCAGATTTCGTCATTTCCTGTGGCTGGCTCAATCATTTGGGCCGCTCAACTTCTTACCGCGAAACAACTTTCGCCCGTCGAGCTGACCCAGGGCTGCCTCAGCCGCATCGAGCGCCTCGACGGCAAGCTCAACAGCTTCATTCGCGTAACCGCGGAGTCGGCACTCGCCGCAGCGAAAACCGCCGAAGTGGAAATCCAGCGCGGCGAGTACCGCGGGCCTCTGCATGGTGTTCCGATCGCGCTCAAGGACCTGGCTGACGTCGCCGGCCTGCCCACCACGGCCGGCAGCAACCTATATAAGGACCGGATCGCAGCCGAGGATGCTGAAGTCGTTCGTCGGCTGAAGGCCGCCGGGGCAGTCCTGCTGGGCAAGCTGAACATGCAGGAGTTCGCCTACGGAGGCAGCTCGGTGGTGAGCGCTTTCGGGCCAACGCGCAATCCGTGGTCGCCGGATCATAGCGTGGGCGGCTCTTCCGGCGGCTCAGCCGCGGCGGTGGCGGCGCAATTCTGCTATGGCGCGCTGGGCTCCGACACCGGCGGCTCCATCCGCCAGCCCGCCGCCTATTGCGGCATTGTGGGATTGAAGCCGACGTACGGCCGCGTGAGCACGCGCGGCGTAGTGCCGCTTGCCTGGACGCTCGACCACGTTGGCCCGATGACGCGCACGGTGGCCGACGCAGCCGTGATGCTTCAGGCCATCGCCGGGCACGATCCAGCCGACCCGGCGAGCGCGGACGTTCCCGTTCCCGACTACACGGCTGCGCTTCGGCAGGACCCGAAGCTTCTGCGCCTCGGCGTTCCTCGAGCGTATTTTTTCGAGGAGATTGACGGCGGGATCGGCTCGGCTTTGGAAGCCGCGATCGATGTTTTGAGGAGTCTGTGCGCCAGCGTTCGCGACATCACGATTCCCGCCAGCAACGACCGCACGCTGGTGCGCGCCGAGGCGTACGCGTTTCATCGCGAGAACGTCGAGCGCTCTCCCGAGCTCTACCAGCCAGAGACGCTGCGCCGCATCCGCACCGGCGCCGAAATCAGCGCGGCGGAGTACATCGCCCACCGGAGGGAAGTCGACGCGCTGCGGCATTCGCCGGCAGAGCTCTTTCGCGACGTGGACCTGCTGATCACGCCGACGACGGCCATTCCGCCGCCGCGCATTGACGATCTGCTCGCCGACATGGAGAACCTGCGCAAGCAGGAGATCGTGATGTTGCGCAACACACGTCCGTTCAACGCCCTCGGGCTGCCGACCATTTCGATTCCGTGCGGCTTCACCCGCGGCGGACTGCCGATCGGCATGCAGATCACCGGCGCGCCGTGGCGCGAGGCCGATGTGCTGCGCCTGGCGCACGCCTACGAGCGCGCAACCGAGTGGCATACGCGCCGGCCGGCGCTCTGACGAAGGTCAAAGAAAGGTCGCGTGTTGATTTCAGAACCTGAAACTGGCGCAATTTTTTCTCGGGCCCCGCTACGGCGCGCAACCCCGCTGAGTTATTCTTGCGAGCTTCATTCCAACAAGCGTTCATTCCGAGACCAGCGGGAGAACCATGCACGAGGAGCGGAAGCGGCTTCAGCGGCGTGAATTTCTGAAAATTGGCGGCGCAGGTGTCGCGGCCATCGCGAGTTCGCCGCTGTTCGCGCAACTGCCCGAGGCGAGGCCCACGTGGCGCGCCGCGCCGGCAAAGCCGGTCGTGCTGCGCACCGGCAAGCTCGAACTCACGCTCGATTCCGCCCACGGGCTGCCGTACCAGTACCGGCTGCTCCCCGGCCGCACGGTGATGCTCGGCGAAGACCTGGGCCAGCCGATCACGGCGCGTGTTTGTCGCAAAGCTGAATGGCAGTTCGCCAACATTCCCGTTACCACACGCGCGGTGATGAAGCCGGAGCGCAACGCCCGCCACGCTGAATTCGTTTTCGACGTCGCCCACGAATCGCGCCCGGCAGCGAGTTTCTCCATTGGTTACGAACTTTCCGGCGCGACGGTGATCGTCTCAATGTTCGACGTGCAGGAGCACGACGGTTACGAGCTGATCGAGGTCGCCATGCCGCGCCTGGTGACCGTTACCGAGTCAGATCCCGGCGCGTGGCTTGCGCACGGCGACGAAGGCGGCAACGTCGCGCAGCTCGCCGACGCCAAGCCAGGGAGCCTTCCGCCGAACCGCTTCTGGGGAAAAGTGCTTGGCACTCTGCCATTCGTCATGGTCGGCACCGACCGCGCGCTCTGCGTGCAGGAGACGACGGCCTACATGGACGGCACCGAGCTCACCGTTTCCGGCGGGGCGGGTCCGCGGCGCGCGTCGCTCGGCACCGTCAAGACGCATCGCGTGGACGGCAGCGGCTGCTACGACATGAACTCCGACCCCGACAAGCCGCCGAAGAATTGCGGCACGGCAACGACGCCCAACCTGCTCATCGAGCAGCCGTCGTCATGTCGTCTCGACTTCGTCGAAGCTCCCGCCGGGGGGAAAGCCGACTGGCTCCTCGGCGCCAAGCTCGTGCGCGCGCGCATGCCGGCCATCCCCACGCGCTACTACGACGACAAGTTCACTTACGGCATCCGTTGCGACGAGCCGCGCTTCCCGCAGCCGAGCGCGACGTTCGATGACTGCGACAAACTCATCCGCGACGTGGCCGCGCTCACCGATCACGCGCCCCAGGTCGCGCACCTGTGGGGCTGGCAGTACAAAGGCAAGGACACCGGTTACCCCGCCGTCCGCGAGGTCAACCAGCGCCTCGGCGGCTTCGACCGCATGATGCGGCTCATGGACGAGATGCGCCCGCTGAACTGCAACGTCACCTTTTCCGACAACTACGACGACGCCTACCGCAGCAGCCCGGAGTGGGACGAAGCCATCATTGCGCGCCGCCCCGACGGCGAGTTGTGGCTGAGCCGCAACTGGACGGGCGAAAACTCCTACATCATCGGCCTGGCGAAATACATGCAAGGCCCAGGCCGGGAGCGGATCAGGTACACATGCGAGCGCTACAAGCTGCGCGAGAGCACGCACGTTGACGTGCTCTCCTACTACGCCATGCGCAATGACTGGGACCGGCGGCGCCCGGCGGGGGCGATCAAGAATTTCGAAGCGCGCTGCCGGATCCTCGACGAATTCCGCCAGCGCGGCGTTGACGTAAGCTCGGAAGCATTGCGCTATCCGTTCATCGGCCGCATCAGCTGCTTCTGGTACATGACCGGGCCGCGCGCGTGTCCCTTCGGCGGCAAAGCGATTCCGCTGCTCGCCACCATTTACCGCAAGAGCGCCGCCTGGGGACTTTCCGGCGGGCAGCGCAATGCCCCGCTCAACGAGCGCCTGCTCAACATGCTGTTCTACAACGCCCGCGCGCACATGATCCTGCGCGCCGACATCGACCGCGGCGAGATAACCGACAACTACTACCTCATCATGGCGCCGTGGTTTTTGATGCACGAGCGCAACGTCGAAAGCTTCCGCCGCGAGGGCGAGCGCACGCAAATCGGCTTCGAGGGCGATGCGCTGCTGGAGGTTGACTGGTCCGCGAAGAGTTACACCCTTTCGCTGGCCGGAAACGAAGTGGCGCGCGATACGAGCATCTACTGCCCCTTCGGGGAAGGCCGCATCGCGCTCTACAGCGTGAGCGCGGGCGAACTGGTTCCCGCGTTGCCGAAAGGATGGGACATCAGCAAGGTTGCCGCGATTGTTCTTTCAACCGCCAAGCCGGAAGAAGTGCCGGTGAAGCTCGAGGCGGGCAAGCTGCGCGTCGCCGTGGCGGCGCGCCGGCCGGTCATAATTTATCGCGACGGCGACGCCGCCCGCCGCCGCTTGCTGGGGGACGCGCGCGCATGAAGATCATCCGCTACCGTGATCCGGAAGGCCGCATTCACTGCGCCGCCGAGCAGCCTGGCGGCGAGCGCCTGCGCCTGGAAGGCGACATCTACGGCGGATTGCGCCCCACGCAGGAACCGGCGCGTATTCGCTACCTGCTGGCGCCGGTTGTGCCCACGACCATCTGGTGCATCGGAAAAAACTTTCGTGCGCACGCGGCCGAAGCCGGCATGGATGAGCCGACCGTTCCCGTCGTCTTCGCCAAGGGCGTGAATTCCATCCAGCATCCGGACGCGCCCATTCTGCTGCCCGCGGCCGCACCGAATGAAGTTGATTACGAATGCGAGCTGGTGGTCATCATCGGGCGGCCTTGCAAAGACGCGACCCGCGACTCCGCCCTGGAGTACGTTCTGGGCTACACCTGCGGCAACGACGTCAGCGCGCGCGACTGGCAGCTCACCACCGGCGGCGGCCAGTGGTGCCGCGGCAAGACGTTCGATACGTTCGCGCCGATCGGGCCATGTCTCGTGACGAAAGACGAGATTCCCGATCCCGGCGCGCTGCGCATCCAAACCGTGCTCAACGGCCAGGTCATGCAGGACTCCAGCACGCGCAATATGATCTTCGACGTGCCCACGCTCATTGAATTCCTCAGCGCCGGGACCACGCTTGCGCCGGGCACCGCGATTTTCACCGGCACGCCCGACGGCGTCGGCTTCGCGCGCAAGCCGCCGCGCTATCTGAAGAATGGCGACCGGTGCAGCATCGTGATCGAGGGCATCGGCACGCTCACCAATCCCGTGATCGGGGTAAGCTAGCGGCCCGCATCCATGTTTGCGTTCGTGGCACAATCGCCGGTAATGCAGCTTGTGGAACAGTTTGAAGCGGCAGCCCGCGCCGCTGCCGCCAGGGTGGACCGCGTGCCGCGCTCTGCGGACGCGATCGCAGCCGCCGTGCAAAGGCTCGAACCTGGCGCGAAGCGAATCGCGATTGCCGAGCCAATGGACGTCGACGCGGAGCTGTTTTCCGCATGCCGCCGTCTTCCGGGCGCGTTTTCCGGCGGAGGCAAGAAAGAGTTCGCCGCCGCCGACGCCGGCCTTACCGACGTGTTTGCCGGCGTGGCGCGCACCGGTTCGGTGTGCCTGGACATTGATCACGAGGACGCCGGTTACGTGAGCCTGCTGCCGCGCGCGCACGTCGCCGTGCTCGACTCGGCGCGAATCGTCGCCCGCCCCGCCGACCTGTTTCGTCCGGATGTGCTCGGCGGCGCCGGCCTGACGCGCAACTTTGTCTTCATCACCGGGCCGAGCGCCACCGGCGACATGGGCGAACTGGTGCGCGGCGCGCACGGTCCGCATCGCATTCACGTTCTGGTGCTGGTATGAGCGCTCCCGCCTCCAACGCGCAGGGCGCCGCGTCCGAGTCTCCGCGCAAGTTCGCCGACAAGAGCGCCAAGGGAAGGCTGCTCGCCGCCATCCGCATGGCGTTGCGCGACGAGAGCGAAGCTGTCCACCACAACGTCCAGCATCACAACGCGGCACGCTACCGCGCCATTTCGCTTCTTCCCGACTACCAGCAGCTCAAGGACCGCACCCGCGCCATCAAAGAGGACGCGATCGAGCGCCTGCCGGAACTGATCGCAACCGTGGAAGCGGCCGTGAAGCGCAACGGCGGCCACTTCCACCTGGCGCGCGACGCCGAAGACGCTGCCCGCTACACCACCGAGGTCTGCCGCCGGCGCGGCGCCAAACTCGCGGTGAAAGCGAAGAGCATGACCACCGAGGAGATCGGCCTGAATCGCGCGCTGGAGGCCGCCGGCGTCGAGGTGGTTGAGACCGACCTGGGCGAGTTCATCATTCAAATTGCCGACGAGCAGCCCTCGCACATCGTCGGGCCGGCGCTGCACTACAGCCCGGAGCGGATTCGCGCGCTCTTCCAGCGCGTCTTCAAAACAACCGAGCAGCTCGAGAGCGGGGAAGAGTTGACCCGCTTCGCCCGCGAGCGTCTTCGCGAAAAATTCCTCGCCGCGGGCGCCGGCATCTCCGGCGCGAACTTCGTCTGCGCCGACTCGGGCACGATCGCGCTCGTGGAAAACGAAGCCAATATCCGGGCCTCATGCATCCTGCCGCCGCTGCACATCGCGATTGCAGGCGTGGAGAAAGTGATTCCATCGCGCAAAGAACTGGCGCCGTTTGTGGAACTGCTCGCCGCCAGCGGCACCGGCCAGCCGCTCTCGGTGTACACCAGCATCTTCAGCCCGCCGTTGAAGGCGCCGCTGCTGGACGCACCGAACGCGAGCCGCGAGTTCCACCTAGTCCTGATCGACAACGGCCGGCTGCGCATGCGTGAAGACCCGCAGCTTCGGGAAGCGCTCTACTGCATCCGCTGCAGCGCCTGCCTGAACTCGTGCGCCAACTTTCAGTCGGTGGGCGGGCATGCGTTCGGGGGCGCAACCTACTCGGGCGGCATCGGCGGACCGTGGGAGGCGGGCACGCGCACGCTCGAGCACGGACGCTTCAGCGAACTCTGCACCGGCTGCTCGCGCTGCCTGCCGAACTGCCCGGTGCGCATTGACATTCCCTGGCTGAACATCGTGCTCCGCCAAAGGCTGAACCAGAAGGACGCGTCGGCGGGCGCAAAAATGCTCGAGGCGGTCATGCCCGGGCTGCCGCGCGAAGACGGAGCGGCCCCGCTCTCCAAGATTTTCTTCGGCCACTACGACCTGTTTGGCAGGTGGGGGTCGCGCATGGCAGGCCTGGCGAACCGCATGGGCAAGCTCGGCGCCAGCCGCGCGCTGATGGAAAAGGTTGTGGGCCTCGATCGCCGCCGCGCGCTGCCGCCGTTCGCCGCGCGGACGATGGCCGAGCTGTGCCGCGCGGAAAGGCCCGCGCCCATCGAACCGGCGCGCGCGCGCGTGGTGCTCTTCGCCGACGTCTTTACCAACTACGGCTCACCTTGCCGCGGATTAGCGACGCTGCGCGTGCTGCGCAGCCTCGGCGTGGACGTGGTGGTCAGCGACTCGCTGCCCGACGGGCGCGCCGCACTCTCGCAGGGCCTGATCGCCACCGCCACGCAGCAGGCGCGCCGCGCTGCCGAACTGCTGCGGGATTACGTGGCGAACGATCGCGACGTGGTGATCGTGGAGCCGAGCGTGCTGGCAACGTTTCGTCTCGACCTCGGCCGCCTGTTTCCCGATGACGCCGGTCGAAAGCTGTTCGAGCAGCTTCGCACTTGCTGCTTCGATTCGGCCGAGTACGTGTGGCGCCTGGCGCAGCGCGAGCGTCTCGATGCGGCGCGGCAGTTTCCGGCACACCGCCTGCAGCTCGGCACGCGCCTGTTCTACCACAGCCACTGCCAGCAGAAGACGGTCGGCGCAGCGACCGCAACCGAAGAACTGCTGCGCGCCTGCGGCTTCGACGTCGTAACATCGCAGGTGGAGTGCTGCGGCATGGCCGGCAGCTTCGGCTACAAGAAGGACTTCTACGATCTGAGCATGAACGTGGGCAGCTACCTGTTCAAGCAGGTGGAAGAAGCCGAGCGCGACGGTAAGCGTGTGCTGGTGGCGACAGGAACTTCATGCCAGGAGCAGTTGCATCAGGGACTGAGCCGAACGGTCTACCACCCGATGGACCTGCTGGCGGAGATTGCGCAGCCTCTGATGCTGTCATCCTGAGCGAGCCCCGAGCCGGCTCTTTGGCGAGGGGCGAGTCGAAGGATCCCTGCTCGTGCCACGAGCCGTGCTGAAGGCAGAGATGCTTCGACTCCGGCCCGCTACGCGAGCCTCCGCTCAGCATGGCTCCTGTGACATCACACGCACTTGAACAGCCGCGCCGAGTGCGGCGGCATGTCCTTGACCTCAACCACGCCGTCGCGCCGTCCCATGTCCTCCTCCGACCAATAATCGGAGACGCGCCGTCCGCCGGCCGGAAGCCGGAACGACAAAGTCTGCGGCGTCTCCTCCCAGTTGAACAGGCAAACCATGAGCGCTTTGGGCAGGCGGATGTAACCAACGCGCAGCGAGTCATCTTCGAATTCGGCAGCGACGCCGGTGGGCGGCAGCAGCTTGCGCAGCATCTCCAGCCGCGCCGGCGAGATGGTCGTCAGGTCGTCGCCGTTGAGCGTCATGCCGCCGCAGGCGTAGATCACGGTGGCGTGCAGCTGGTATTCGTCATCGCTCATCTCGCCGGTGAGCACCACCGCGTCGGGATCGTTCCACCACAGCTTGCCGTTCTGCCATCCGCGCGCCAGGTTCTGCCGGCCGGCGCCGCGGAATTTCGCCCACGTTCGCTTGATGTCGTCGGACGAGCGCGAGCCGTCAATCAGCCCGAGCGACGGCCACATGGGATGATTGCATCCCAGAATGAACCCGTCGCCGACGCCGCGCTGGATCGCCTGCATGCCGCGCCGGTACGCCTCCACGCGCGTCGCCCGCGGGTCGTGAAAGCGGCCGCCGTGCATCGCGCCCCAGAAGTTGGCGTCGAGCTTGAAGTAAGTGCAGCCCCAGTCGCGCCGCATCTGGCCGAAGAATTCTTCGAAGTGCTTCTGCACTTCGGGATGCGTGCCGTCGAGCGCGTACCACGGCCCGAAGCGCCATCCGCCGAACGTGACGGTGTTGGACGCGAGAGGATTGCCGTCCACATCCATGATGAACCACTCCGGATGCTGCTGGAAGACGTGCGAATCCTTCTGTGCGATGAAGGGCGCCACCCAAATGGCCGGCTCGAAGCCGCGCTTCCTGATTTCCTTCAGCACCGAAACCACGTCGCCGCCAAAGGCCTTGCCCGTTTCCAGCCAGTCGCCCATCGCGGCCTGGTAGCCGTCGTCAATCTGAATGTAGCGCAGGCCGGGAATGTTTTCGGCGATGTACTCCAGGTTGTCGAGAACGTTCTTTGCGGTCACCCGCGGGCCGAAGTGATACCAGGAGCACCACCCGGTCGGAATTGGCGTGAACGGCTTGCGCGGATGGTTCTGTACGAGACGCGCCGAGAGCTGCCCGAGCAGGCCGGCGCGGCCGGCGCCTTCGCCGAGCATGAATTCTTCCAGCTCCCAGGACTGGCCCGGGTTCAGCTCGAGGCCCTCGGTGTCGATCACCGTGTCGAGCGTTTGCGGGCGCAGATAGAACCGGCCAATGAAGCGGCGGCACGAGGTGAACGCCGCCATCGTCGTCTTGCCGCCGGGCGGTGTGAGCATGAGCAGGCTGAAAATCGAAGTCGCGTCTTCGGGCTGGGGAATGCGGTAGTGCTTGCGCTCGGAGTAGCCCATGTCTTCGGGCCGGGCGAGCGTGCCGGAAGTTTGCGAGAGCATCTGGAAGCTCTCGCCGTAGAGCCGCGCCTCAGCGGGCATGCCATGCTGCGCGCTCGCCAGCACAATCTCGCGGATGCGCACCGGCTGCTTGCTGCGATTCACCACCTGCGACGTGAGCACGTCGCCGCGCCATCGGCGCACGAGCACGATCTTGTCCACGTTCGCCGCGGCGTCGAGCGGCACGACCTTGCCCTGATCAGCACGAAACGCCGCGCCAAACCCCGGCGCCAGCGCCGCCTCCAGCGCCGGCGGCAGCAGCATGCACCCGGCCGCCGCACCTGACGACACCCGCAGAAATTCTCTGCGATCCATGCAGCCTCCCGCAGGACAAACGTTCGCCGCTACAGAGATTTTGCGGCTGATTGCTTCCAGCCGGCAGAGCCCCGCCCCGGGCGCCCGCACCAGAGGCGGAAACGTGAAACTTGAAACTGCTTTTATGACGCTGTCGCGGCCGCCGGCGCTTCGCTGAATCCCAGCCGCGCCGAAATCACGCGGGCGCCGTCTTTGATGGCCACCGCGAAGCTGGGGATCTTCTCGCGCCCGATGCGCGCAATCGGCCCCGAGACGCTGATCGCCGCCGCCACCTTTCCGCTTTCGTCGAGGATCGGCGCTGCCACGCAGCGAGCACCGACGGCAGCCTCTTCATCGTCGAGGGCGAACCCCTGCTGGCGGATCTTCACCAGCTCGCGGCGCAGCCGCGGCAGGTCGCCGACGGTGTGTGGCGTGATGCGCTCAAAGCGCGTGGTTGCCAGCGCCGCCTCGCGCTCGGTCTCCGACATGAACGCCAGCATCGCCTTGCCCAGCGCCGTGCAATAGAGAGGACGCCGCGCGCCCACCTGCGAGACCAGCCGGAACGTGTACGTGCTCTCCATCACGTCGAGGTACAGCACCTGATGGTTTTCCAGCACCGCCAGGTTCACCGTCTCGCGCGTCAGCGCCCACAGTTCCTGCAGCACCGGATGGCTGACGGTGCGCAGCGTGGCGTGGTAGGCGATCCCCGATCCCAGCCGTGCCAGCTTCGGCCCAACTAGGTAGGCGCCGGTGTTGTCGCGGAACAGATAGCCCTCCGATTCCAGGTGCGCCAGGAAGCGGTAGGCCGTGCTCTTGTGAATTCCTGTCTGCTGGGCAATCTGGCGAAGTTGCAACCCCGAGTTCGCCCGGTCGAGCACTTCCAGAATTCGCAATACTTTTGAAACGACGCCGACGGGAGCAGCCTTGGATTCGCGCGCGCGGATCATCTGATGTTTCCTCCATCCGGGGCGACGCGGAAAGGCGTTCCCCGGGATTGCATCCTCAGCAAAGCAGCAAGCGCGGCCTCGTGACTGCCGGGCCCGCGCCAGGCGGAGCGCCACGGTTGTTTTAATACGTAAAACATAAATTTTCAATATTGAATTCTAGTCTGGAAGGGTGCTATATGGACGCCAGTTTTTTCGGCGGCCCGGCAGCGCTTCGGGCCGTTCCTACGAAGAACCGCGCGGGGGCGAGTGGTTCTGCAATCACGTCGTGCAGGGGACATTTCAGCAAGTTCGGTAGGAGGCAAAGTATGCGTTGGGCGAAAGCAGCCGCAACTTTCCTGCTCGTTGTGCTGCTGGCTTCGGGCACGACACTGGTAGCGCAAACCGCGGCGGGCGAAGCGAACGGGACCGTTACCGACCCATCGGGCGCGGTCATTTCCAGCGCCACCGTCAGGCTCATCAACCAGGCGACGGGCGTCGAGACCGTGCGCACCACTAACGATTCGGGCGAATATCTTTTCATCAACGTGCAGCCCGGCACGTACACGCTGCGCGCGGAAAAGGCGGGCTTCAAGAGCGTGCAGACGGCTGCGTTTCCCATCGGCGTGCGCCAGGCCGTGAAGCAGGACCTAAAGCTTGCGGTGGGGGCCGTGACCGAAACCATGCAGGTCACCGCCGAGGCGGCGCTGGTAGACGCTACCACCACGGAGCTGGGAACGGTCATCGACCAGAAGGTCGTGAACGACCTGCCGCTGAACGGGCGCAACTTCACGCAGCTGCTCACGCTCACACCGGGCGTGACACCGGTTTCCACCTCGCAGAACAACAGCGTGGGCTGTTGTGAAGGCAACGTCGGCATTCCGGGGTCGGGCTTCTCCGACGGTTCGTTCCATGGCCAGGCGAACCGCTCCAAGCTCTACTTCTACGACGGAATCATCAACACCAACATCCGCGGACCGACATACATCCTCATCCCCAACGTCGATGCGGTGCAGGAGTTCAAGGTCGTGGGTCACGACGCCAAGGCCGAATACGGCGGCGCCACGGGCGGCGTGGTGAACCTGGTCTCCAAGAGCGGCGGCAACGCTTTCCACGGCTCGGCCTTCGAGTACGTGCGCAGCAACTTCTTCGACGCGCGCAACTCGATCACTGACGCGGTGTGCAGCGCGCCGCGCTGCCCGAAGGTTGCGCCGGCGAACTTCGCGACGACTCCGGTGAGCGGGCCGGCGCCATTCCACCAGAACCAATTCGGCGCCGTGATCAGCGGCCCGATCATCAAAAACAAGACGTTCTTCTCCGGCGGATACGACGGCTGGCGTTTCAGCCAGGCCGACCTGGCGCAGTCCTATGTTCCCACGGCCGCGGAGCTGGCCGGCGACTTTACCAATACCACTTCGGCGTTCCGCAGACAGATCTACAATCCGTTCTCGTCGCGGGCGTCGGGCACCAACTTCATCCGCGACGCGTTCCGCTGCGACGCGGCCGGCAATCCGCTTCCGGTGGATCCGGTGACCAAGCAGCAGGCGCAGAACGTGGGCGTCATCTGCAACAAGCTTCCCGCCGCGCTGATCAATCCGGCGATGCAGAAGTTCTTCCAGACCTACTCGGCCGTCCCCAACTTTGTGGACCCGGCCGGCAATAACAATTTCGTACGTTCGCGGCCGACCCTGAACAACTCGAACGGCTACACCGCGCGCGTGGACCACAAGTTCAACGACCGCGACAACGGTTTCTTCCGTTACACGGAGCAGCGCAACACGATCCTGACGCCAATCGGCACCGTGGGTTCTACCGGCGGCGGATCGCAGGGCCGCAACTACGGTGGCGGCTGGACGCACATCTTCAATCCGAACCTGATCCTCGATGTTCGCGGCGGGTACGCCGGCCGTCCGGCGGTGGATGCCGGCCAGCAGAACGACCATCCTGCCGGCCTCGATCCGCTGAACACGGCCGGATTCAAGGACGTGGACAAGTATCACGGCCTGCTGGTCGCGCTTTCGAACTGGACCAATGGCGGCAACAACAACTTCGGCATCCGCGGCCCGGCGCCGCGCGAGAACCCGAGCTGGAGCGTGAACCCGAACCTGAGCTGGCTGCGTGGGCGTCACAACATCAAGACCGGCTTCTGGTTCATCAACGCGAAACGCATCCAGTTGAACACCTTTCAGACCTACACGTTCTCCGACGCGCAGACCGCCTGCTCGTCTTCGACGATCACGGTGGCCGGGGTCCAATGCGCCAGCACAACGGGACTTTCGCTTGCCTCGGCGCTGCTGGGCTTCCCCAGCTCGTTCCAGGCGCAGCTGCCCATCCTGCACGGCGGGCCGGTGAAGTTCGGATACGCGTCGTGGGCCGCCTACCTGCAGGACGAGTGGCGCATCACCCCGCGCATCACGCTGACCTACGGCCTGCGGTACGACTACGTGACGCAGCCGCACACGCTCGATGGCCGACTGTGGAACTCGCTCGACATCGCGCGGCAGCTCTACATCGTCGGGGCAACGCAGCTGCCCGATGTGTGCAGCAAGGTCGGCTCGGCGCCATGTCTGCCCGACGCTTTCCTGAACGATCCGCACCGGGCCAACGTGGTGGCGGCAGGCAAGCCGTTCTTCGCCCCGCCTCCGATCAAAGACAACTGGGGCCCGCGGGTAGGTCTGGCGTGGCAAATCACGCCCAAGACCGTCATGCGCGGCGGCTACGGTCTCTACTGGGATTCACTCACCGCGCGCAGCCAGTACGCGCAGAACGACCTGGAAGCGGCCGTGTGGCCCGACGCCACTGCGTTCAGCGGCTCGGCCAACGCCTGCACCAACGGAGGGGCCTGCGCCTTCACCAACGGCACCGCGGTTGACCTGATCACGCAGCAGGGACGCGGCTTTGCCACGCCGCTGCCGTCGTACTCGGGCGCGACCGGCCAGCCGTGGGTACCCAACAACAACTTCTTCGACGATCCGGCCCACTATCGTGACGGTTACGCGCAGGAGTGGAACTTCGAACTGCAGCGCGAGCTGACTTCAACCATGATGGTTTCAGCCGCGTACGTCGGCAGCAAGAGCGGACGCCTGCCGTACACCGGCCAGGCGAACTCGGCCAATCAGGCCTTTCCCAACGGCACGCCCACGGCAACGGTGGACGCGGCGCGGCAGATGCCCTGGGTCTCGGCCGGACTGGCCTACACCCGCAGCATCGGCTTCGCCCACTACAACGCTTTGCAGACGCGCTTCCAGAAGCGTTTCTCCAACGGGCTGTTCTCGCTGCTGTCGTACACCTGGAGCAAGTCCACTGACGTTTCCAGCGGTTACTTCAACGTGGAAAACGGCGTGGGCGGCGGCTCGACCGTGCAGAACTTCTACGACTTCAACACGGCACGTGGTGTCTCCGGCTACGACATTCCGCACTTTGTCTCGTGGGCGACGATGTACGACCTGCCGGCCGGCCACGGCAAGCGGTTCCTCAACAGCGGGCCGCTGGCCTGGCTGCTCGGCGACTGGCAGGCGAACTCCATTTTCCAGGTCCGCTCCGGACAGCCGTACAACCTGCAGATCACCGGCGACCTGGCCAACATCCGCGGCAGCGCGCCAGCGGGACCGGGAACGTATCTGCGTCCGAACCTGATCGCCGATCCGTTCGCTGCCGGTCCGGTGGCGGCCAATCCCGACCCGCTCTGCCAGAAGACCATCTCGCAGGGCGGCAAGGCGGCTGACGCTACGCACACGGTGGCCAGCTGGTTCAACACCTGCGCGTTCGGTATTCCGTCGGGCGCGTTCGGCAATTTGGGCAAGAACGCTTTCCGCGGGCCGCACGTCACCAACATGGACTTCTCCATGTTCAAGACGCTGCCCCTGCATCGCGAAGGCATGAGTCTGCAGCTTCGCTTTGAAGCGTTCAACGTGTTCAACATCCAGAACTACGACGTGCCCAAGCCGACGGGCAACAACAACCTGGTGGTGAATACCAACGCCACGACGATGGCGACCGGCGCGGGCAGAATTACCTCGCTCGCGCAGGGCACCACGCCGCGGCAGTTGCAGTTCGGTCTGCGGTTCCAGTTCTAAACGCTGTGTCCCGGAGGCGGCTTGCATCGGCCGCCTCCGGCTTTCTGCTTACTTCGGACAGGCTGCCCTCCTGCCCGGGTCTTCGCGGCGGAAGCGCGGCGTGCGTCTTGCCTGAGGCGCCGCCCGTTTCGGCTGCGCGATGTGCCGCTCGACCGCTTCCGCGCGGACACGCGCTGCCGCGTGAAGCGTTTCTGAGACGCGCCGAAATGCATACACTATTGGCCATCAAGGCGAGTACCCCAACCATGCCGGCCAAGGTGTTGCAGCTCGATCCGCGGGACAACGTGCTCATTGCGCTCTCCAGCCTGCGCACAGGCGAGTCGGTGGGCTTCGACGGCGCCGAGTACACGCTGGTTTCCGATGTCCCGGCCAAGCACAAGTTCGCCACCCAGGACCTGGCCGTCGGCGATCGTGTGATCATGTACGGCGTTCTTGTCGGAAAGGCGATGCAGCCCATTCGCCGCGGCGAGGCCATTACGACCCGCAACCTGCACCACGAGGCGGATGCGTTTCACCAGAAGTCGAAGGCGATTCACTGGAAGGCGCCCGACGTGTCGCGCTGGGCCTCGAGCAAGTTCCACGGATACCGCCGCGCGGATGGTCAGGTGGGCACGCGCAACTACTGGCTCGTTGTGCCGCTGGTCTTCTGCGAGAACCGCAACATCGCGGTGCTCAAGCAGGCCTTCGAGGAAGAGCTCGGGTTCGCCGCGCCGCAGCCGTATCGCCGGCGCGTGGCGGAGATGGCGAAGCTCTACCGCGAGGGCAAGCTCAGCCAGGTGAAGGCGTTCGAGTTAAGCGCGGCCGTGGAAGGCGCGCGAGCGCCCCGGCTGTTCCCGCACCTGGACGGCATCAAGTTCCTGATGCACGAAGGCGGCTGCGGCGGGACGCGCGAGGACACCAACAACCTGTGCGCGCTCATCGCCGGATACCTGCACCATCCCAACGTCGCGGGCGCCACTGTGCTCAGCCTGGGCTGCCAGCACTCGCAAGTGGAGATCCTCCAGGCGGAAATCGCAAAGCGCGATCCGCATTTTTCCAAGCCCTTGATCGTGCTGGAGCAGCAGCAGAGCAAGTCGGAAGCCGCCATGCTCGACGAAGCCATCCGGCGCACCTTCGTCGCGCTCGCCGAAGCCGACCAGCTCCGCCGCCAGCCGGCGCCGCTCTCAGACCTTTGCGTGGCGCTCAAGTGCGGCGGCTCCGACGGCTTCTCCGGAATCTCCGCCAACCCGGCCATCGGCCACGTCTCTGACGTGATTGCCGCGCTGGGCGGCCGCACGATCCTGGCCGAGTTTCCCGAACTCTGCGGCGTTGAGCAGGAGCTGATTGACCGCGCCACCAGCGACGCGGTTGCCGACCGGTTCATTCAGCTCATGCGCGACTACGCCGCGCGCGCGAAAGCCGTCCGCGCCGGGTTTGACATGAATCCCTCGCCCGGCAACGTCCGCGACGGACTGATCACCGACGCCATGAAGTCAGCCGGCGCCGCGCGCAAGGGCGGCTCGTCGCCGGTCACCGCGGTGCTCGACTATCCCGAGTACTGCACGACGTCCGGCCTCAATCTGCTGTGCACGCCCGGCAACGATGTGGAGTGCGTCACCGCGCAGGTTGGCGCCGGCTCGAGCGTGGTGCTTTTCACAACCGGGCTCGGCACGCCCACCGGCAATCCGATCGCGCCGGTGGTGAAGATCGCCACCAACTCGTCGCTCGCCGAGCGCATGGCCGACATCATTGACGTGGACACCGGCGCGGTCGTCGCGGGCGAAGCGACGGTGGAGCAGGCGGGCGAACAGATCCTCGACTTCGTCGTCAAGGTGGCGTCCGGCGAAGTGCAAACCAAGGCGGAGCAGCTCCGCCAGGACGACTTCATTCCCTGGAAGCGAGGTGTCTCGCTCTGAGCACGAACGGCAACAACGCGGGCAGCTTCCGCCTCGACGGCAAAGTGGTGGTCGTCACCGGCGGCGCCAGCGGCATCGGGCGCGCCATCGCGCTCAGCTTTGCGGCGCACGGCGGGCGCGTGCGCATCCTCGACCTCGACCGCCAGCACGCCGAGGAGGTGGCCGCGGAAATCCGCGGCGCCGGCGGCGACGTCTGCGTTTACGCCTGCGATGTCTCTGATCAGCAGCAGGTGAACAGCGTGTTTCGCCAGATCTCGGCGCGCGAGCACATCCACATCCTGGTGAACAACGCCGGCATCGCCCATGTCGGCACGCTGCACCAGACGGCTGAGCCCGATTTCGATCGCGTTTTTCGGGTCAACGTGAAGGGCGTGTACAACTGCATGCACGCCTGCGTGGAGCACATGCGCTCCAACGGCGGCGGCGTCATCCTGAACCTGGCCTCTATCGCGGCCACCGCCGGGCTCCCCGAGCGGTTCGCCTACTCGATGAGCAAGGGCGCGGTCGTTTCCATGACGCTCTCGGTGGCGAAGGACTACCTGAAGGACAACATCCGCTGCAACTGCATCTCGCCGGCGCGCGTGCTCACGCCCTTCGTCGAAGGTTTCGTGCGCAAGAACTACCCGGGGCAGGAGCAGGAGATGCTGAGCAAACTGGCGCAGTCGCAGCCGGTCGGACGCATGGCCGCGCCCGAAGAGGTCGCCTCGCTGGCGCTGTTCCTCTGCTCCGACGAAGCATCGTTCATCACCGGCACCGACTATCCCATTGACGGAGGCTTCTTCAACCTCCGCGGGTGACGGGCGACCTCGCGGCATACCGGCTCAGCCATGACCATTGATTCGCACCAGCACTTCTGGCGCTTCGATCCCGTCAGGGACTCCTGGATCACCGAAGACATGCAAGTGTTGCGCCGCGACTTCCTGCCCGCTGAGTTAACGCGCGAGATGGCGTCGGGCGGCGTTGACGCGTGCATCGCCGTCCAAGCCGACCAGTCCGAAGCCGAAACCGATTTTCTGCTCGACCTGGCGGCGAAAAATGTGGCCATCACCGGCGTCGTCGGCTGGACCGATCTGCGCTCGCCGCGCCTGGCCGAGCGGCTGGAGCACTACGCGCGTAAACCGAAGCTGCGCGGCTTTCGCCACATTGTGCAGGCCGAACCCGATCGGCGGTTTCTCCTGCGCCCTGACTTTCTGGCTGGCGTGCGCACCCTGCGCCAGCACAACTTTACTTATGACATCCTGATCTACGCCAACCAGCTTCCCGCCGCCATCGACTTCGTCGCCGCGTGTCCCGGCCAGCGCTTCGTGCTCGACCACATTGCCAAGCCGGCCATCGCGAAGTGGCAGCGCGGCCCGGGCGAATTCGCTGACTGGCAGAGCGGCATCCAACGCCTCGCGAGCAGCCCGGAAGTTTTCTGCAAGCTTTCCGGCCTGGTCACCGAGGCCAGCTGGAAGACCTGGCGCCCCGGCGACTTCACGCCGTATCTCGACGTCGTCTTCGACGCCTTCGGCGCCGGCCGGCTCATGTTCGGCTCCGACTGGCCGGTGTGCCTGCTCGCAGCCAGCTACTCGCAGGTGAAGAAGCTTATCGCCGATTACGTTGCGCCGTTGCCGCTGGCACAGCGTGAAGGTATCTTCGGCGGGAACGCCGTCCGATTTTACGGACTGCCGGCCGGCCATCTGGCCGCAGTCGAAGGCCCCGCCAACTGACGCATGAGTCCACCGACGCATGAGTCTACTGACGAATAAGTCGCTGAACATGGGTGACTGATCAATGGACCTGCGGCTCAAAGATAAGGTTGCGCTTGTGACCGGAGGCGCGAAGGGAATCGGCGCCGCGGTGGTGCGCGCGCTGGCGCAGGAAGGCGCCGTGCCGGTCATCGTGGACCGCGACACCGACGCCGCGCGCGAGCTGCAGGCCGAGTTGCGCGGCCAGGGCCAGACCAGCCAGGTGGTCGCCGTCGAGCTCGCTGCCGCCGAGAACTGCCAGCGCGCCGTCGAACTCGCGCTCAATACGTGCGGCCGTCTGGACGCGCTCATCAACAATGCCGGCGTGAACGACGGCGTCGGCCTGGAGCGCGGCTCGCCGCGCGACTACGTCGCCTCGCTCGAGCGCAACCTGCTGCACTACTACAACATGGCGCACTACGCGCTGCCCGCACTCAAGCAGGCGCGCGGCGCCATCGTGAACGTCGGATCCAAGGTCGCCATGACCGGTCAGGGCAACACCAGCGGCTACGCCTCGGCCAAAGGCGCCATCCTCGCCCTCACGCGCGAGTGGGCCGCCGAACTTCTGCCCTACGGCATCCGCGTCAACGCCGTTGTCCCGGCCGAAGTCATGACGCCGCTTTACCAGCAGTGGCTCAAGACGTTTCCCGATCCCGAAGCGAAACTTCGCGGCATTGTTGCCAAGATTCCGCTGGAAAAGCGCATGACCACCGCCGCCGAAATCGCTGCCATGGTCCTGTTCCTGATCTCCAGCCAGGCCGGACACATCACCGGCCAGCACGTGTTCGTGGACGGCGGATACGTGCACCTGGACCGCGCCCTCACCTAGGAGAAACGAATGGCCGCACCGCAACCCGCGAAGGCTTCCGCGCCACTCACCGAACCGCGCTTCGCGCTGCCGCTGGTGCTCATCACCAGCCTGTTTTTCCTGTGGGCGTTCGGCGTCAATTTGAATGACATTCTGATCCCGCACCTGAAGAAGGCTTTCGGCCTGACCGACTTTCAGTCCTCATTCATTCAGGTGGCCTTCTTCGGCGGATACTTCGTCGCCGCGTTTCCAGCCGGGTGGCTGATGGAGCGCATCGGTTACAAGCGTGGCATCCTCGCCGGACTTGGGTTGTGCGCGGCCGGCGCCGTGCTTTTCGTGCCCGCGTCCTCGGCCGGCGTTTATGACTTTTTCCTCTTCGCGCTCTTCGTGATGGCCTGCGGGCAAAGTTTTCTGGAAGTCGGCGCCAATCCTTACGTCACGATTCTCGGCCCGGGGGCCAGCTCGGAACGCCGCCTGAACTTCGCGCAGTCGTTCAACTCGGTCGGAGCCGTTGTCTCGCCGTTGCTCGGCCGCGCGCTCATTCTCACCGGCGTGGAATACACGCCGGCGCAGATCGCGGCCATGTCCGCCGCGGAACTGCAGGCGTATCGCGCGGCCGAAGCCAGCACGGTGAAGCTGCCCTATCTGCTGATCGCGGGAATTTTCGTCTTCGTTGGCGTGCTCATCGCAATGGCCCGGCTGCCGGAAGTGTCCGAAAAGACTGACACGGTCCATTCCGACGCGCCCACCGGCAGCATCTTTGCCCACAAGCACCTGGTGAAAGGCGTGATCGCGCAGTTCTTCTATGTGGGCGCGCAGGTCGGAGTGGCCAGCTTCGTCATCCGCTTCGCGCAGCACGCTGTGCCGGGAATGGCCGCGAAGGTGGCCGCCTACTACCTGCTCGGGCATCAGCTCGGATTCATGCTGGGCCGATTCGCCGGCTCCGCCATCATGAAGGCGGTTGCGCCAGCGCGCCTGCTCGCCATCTTCGCCGCCGGATGCGTGCTGTGCGCCGGCGTCGCTCTGATCGCCAGCGGCATCGTGCCGGTGTGGGCCGTGGTGCTGATCGGCTTGTTCCACTCGATCATGTTCCCGACCATCTTCGCGCTCGGCATCAAGGACCTGGGCGCGCACACCAAGCGCGGATCGTCCTTCATGGTCATGGCCATCATCGGCGGCGCGCTCTTCCCGGCGATCATGGGCCGCATCTCCGACGCGACCAACATCCAGACGGCATTCATCGTGCCGCTTGTCTGCTACGTTTACATTCTCTACTTCGCCGTTGCCGGCCATCGCCCTGCCGGTCTGGCCGGCGGCGCTGCCGCCGAGGTGCGCCCATGAACCGCCGCTACTGCCTGACGCTCGATTTGCAGGACGACCCGGCGCTGATCGCCGAGTACAAGCGCCACCACGAAAAAATCTGGCCGGAGATCACGCGCAGCATCCGCGAGTCCGGCATCGAGGACATGGAAATCTACCTGCTCGGCACGCGCATGTTCATGATCATGGAAGTCGGCCCGGGATTTTCTTTCGAAGCCAAAGCGAAAGCCGACGCCGCCAATCAAAAAGTTCAGGACTGGGAACAGCTGATGTGGAAGTTCCAGAAGCCGCTGCCGCAGGCGCGTCCCGGCGAGAAGTGGCTGCTCATGGACAGGATTTTCAAGCTCGAAGCATGAAGACCAGTTTTCAGTTTCCAGAAACGAGAAGCTAGAAACTCGATGGAGAACACGATGCAACCGACCAACGGCCTGACGCGCCGCGACCTGTTGGCAGGCGCCGCTTCCGCCGCCGCGCTGACGGCGCTGCCCGCAAGCGCGCAGCTGGCTTCTGAACAACCCACCACGGCTACGCAACCAGCGTCGGCTGCCGAGCAGGCCGATCGCGAACGCCGCATGGCGTGGTGGCACGCCGCTCGCTTCGGCATGTTCATTCACTGGGGGCTGTACAGCATTATCGGACGCCACGAGTGGGTCATGGAGAACGAGGGCATTCCGGGGGGCTACCACGACGTGGACGACAACTGGAAGTCCCCGCGCACCGTGATTCGCAACCTCATCACGTGCGCGCACGGCGGCGGCAACTACCTGCTGAATATCGGGCCCAAGCCCGACGGCTCGATTCCGGAAGAATCAGTCCGCATCCTGACCGAAGTCGGCCGCTGGATGCAGCGCAATGGCGGCACCATCTACGACACGCAGCCCGCCCAGCCTTCGCGGAGCCACACCGCCAGCTTCACCCGCAACGGCGACACGCTGTTCGCGCACTTTTACTGGTGGCCTCACGAGGTCGCCGCCATCTGCGGCATGCGTGTCAAGGTGAAATCGGCGCGCATGTTCGCCACCGGCCAGCCGCTCAAGTTCGAGCAGGACCCGTACCGCGTTCGCATCACCGGCCTGCCGCACGACCCGCCGGATTCGCCGGTCACCACGATCGCGCTGGAGTGCGATGCCGAGCCGGTGCAGGACAACATTTTTGTGCGTCGCGAAAAGCCGCGCATGGGTGTTTAGAAGTTTTTCGTAGAGACGTGGCTTGCCGCGTCTCCGGTCAAACCTCAGGAGCATCATCCTGAGCGAAGCGAAGGATTTTGTGTAGTGCGTGAACGCCGCCACCGGCCGTTGCCGGCCGGGGATGTGCACAGCAAGGAGAACCACATGCCAATCACCCGTCGCGCGCTCTGCTCGTTGCTGCCGGGCGCGTTCGTCCTCAAGGCGTGGGCGCAGCAGGGAACCGCCAGCGCGCTGCCCTCCGCCACGTTTCCTTACGATGAGCTTCCGGTGAAGAAGAACGCCAATGGCTCGGAGACGCGCGCCGTCTTCAAGGGCAAGCTGAAGACCGGCGAGCCGGTCGAGGTGCACGCCACCGTACTGCCACCGGGAGGGATGCCGCACGCCGCGCACCACCACGTGCACAGCGAGATGTGGCTCATCCGCGAAGGCGAAACCGAACTCACCATCAACGGAAGAGCGCAGCGGCTCGGACCAGGCTCCATTGGATTCGTCGAGTCGGGCGACGAGCACGGCATTAAGAACGTGGGCACCACGCCGGCGCGCTATTTTGTGGTAGCGATTGGCCCAGGGGCCGACGGCGGACGCTGAGCGGGCCTTGAATGGCGGGGCTTCCAGCCGCGCCGCTGTAAGGCAAAAACGCGCAGGGGCATTAGTTCCCGAGGGATGCAGTTGCTGCGAGGAAGACCAACTCGGATAGCATGCGTGGCGCTCGCGCTGGCCACGCTCGCCCACGCGCAGCAGCCCCGGCTCTTCACCGACTCGCGCCCGGCGATGGGCACCATCTTCACCATCCACCTCTACGCGCCGGACGCACGGCAGGCCTCCGCTCACTTCGACGCCGCGTTCGACGAGGTCGAGCGCATCGAGGAGGCGCTGAGCAACTATCGCCCGTCGAGCGAGCTCTCGCGCATCAACCGCGATGCCGCGGTCGTATCCGTTACCACGGACCCTGAAGTCTTCGCGCTACTCCAGCGCTCCCTCGACTTCTCCCGCCGGAGCGATGGCGCGTTCGACATCACCGTGGGGCCGCTCATGCGCGCCTGGGGATTTTTCCGCGGACAGGGAAGCTATCCCAGCGCCGAAGCGCTCGCGGCCGCCCGCTCCAAAGTCGGCTGGCAACTGGTCGCGCTCGACCCGGCCGCGCGTACGGTCCGCTTTGCCCGCCGCGGTGTGGAACTCGATCCCGGCGGCATCGGCAAGGGCTACGCCGTGGACCGCGCCGCCGCGCTGCTGCGCGAGTCAGGCGTTACCGCCGCGCTCATTGACGCCGGCGGCAGCACGCTCTACGCCATCGGAACGCCGCCCGGCAAAGCCGGATGGCTGGTGCACATCTCGCAACCCGAGCGTCGCGAAGCCGTTGTCTCGGACGTCCTGCTGCGCGACGAGTCGCTTTCCACGTCGGGCAACTACGAGAAATTCTTCCGCCTCGGCGGGCGCATGTACTGCCACATCATGGATCCACGCACCGGCGAGCCGGTGCAGGGCATGATGCAGACCACCGTCATCGCTCCCAGCGCCACTGACAGCGACGCGCTCTCCACCGCGACGTTCGTCATGGGGCGCGAGCGCGGCGCCGCGCTGCTGAAAACGATCCCCGGCGCGCGGGCGCTGTTCATCACCGGCGACGCGGGCTCCGAGCACTCCACGGCGTTCTATTCGTTCCGCTGGCCCACCGAGGCGGGGCTGCCGTGGCGCGCCTCCGGGCCCGCCGTTTCTTCGAACGAACGCAAACATGCAGGAAGGACGCAACCGCAATGAACGATCACTTTCGGATCAATCGTCGCGAATTCATCGGCACATCGGCTGGCGCGCTCGCCGGCGCGCTGGCGGCATCTTCAGGAGCGGCCGCGGCCGTTCCGCCGTCTGATCAGGTCAACCTCGGCATCATCGGCCCGGGCAGCCGCGGCTCAGCACTGATGCGCGCATTCCTGCGCGTGCCCGGCGTGAAGTTCCGCGCGCTGTGCGACGTCTACGAGCCGCGCCTGGCCGCCGCCCGCAAGATCACCGGCGAGGACACGCCGGGGTTCGCCGACTACCGCCGTCTGCTCGAAGCCAAAGATCTCGACGCCATCGTCATCGCGACACCGCTTTCGTTCCACGCAGCGCACGTCACCGACTCCCTCGAAAGCGGGCGCCACGTTTACGGTGAGAAAGACCAGGCCAAGACCGTCGCCGAATGCGACAAAGTCGTTCACACGGTGCGCCGCACCGGCAAGCTCTACCAGGTGGGGCTGCAATATCACTACGCGCCCTGGTACCAGGAAGGCCTGCGCCAGATTCGCGCCGGCAAGATCGGACAGGTCACGCAGATTTACGCTTACTGGCACCGCAACAACAACTGGCGCCGCGCCGTGCCCGATCCCAAGGACCCCAAGCTCGAGCGCCTGTTCAACTGGCGCATGTACAAGGAGTTTTCCGGCGGACTTCTCGCCGAACTCGGCACACACCACATCCACCTTGCGAACCAGGTCTTCGGCGACGTGCCCGAGTCGGTCATCGGCGCCGGCGGCATCGACTATTGGAAGGACGGGCGCGAAGTCGCTGACAACGTGCAGGTCGTCTATCGCTATCCCGGCGGGCGCACGCTCTTCTTCAGCGCGATTACCACCAACCGCCTGGAAGGCGCGCAGATCAAGGTGTACGGCACGGGGGGCACGATTGTGTTCACGCAGGCCGACGGTATGTCGTATTACGAGCCGGCGCAGGGCGCCAACTCAGCCGTCCCGCAGGAACTCGTGGTGGAGCGCGGCGTCACCACCACGGCCAGCTTCCGCGCGGAAAAGCCATACGGCGGGCAGGGAACGCCATTGCCAGTCCCCGAAGACGTGCGCGGTAACGCCGACTATCTCGCGTGCGCTTCGTTTATTGACTGCGTGCGCAACAACAAGAAGCCCGGCGCCGACGAGATGTGGGGATGGATCTCCGGCGTGGCCGTTGCACTCGGCAACGAGGCGATTGAAAGCGGGCAGCGCATCGTGTTCGCCGAGCATGTGAAGAAGCCGGCGTAGCGGCTGCGTTGACCTCTGTTTCCGGGTCGTTCGATCTTTGAGGTCATCCTGAGCGCGCGTATTCTGCGCGCTCAGGACCAATGTAGTTGTTTCACCGTGCCGTACAGCCAAGGGCGGCGCCGCACACAGAAATCACTTTTGGGGAGGGCGGCTTCAGCCGCGCGCTTTAGGACACAAGAGTCGGGGCTTTGGCCCCGGAGGTCACCCAATGAATCGCTTCAACCGCCGCGAATTCCTCATCGGCGCCGGCGCGGTCGCCGCCGCATCGGCTGTTCCTTTGCGCCTGCACGCCGCGCCCGGCCTGCTCTACCCGCCGCTCGACCTCTCCTATTTCCAGAAGCGGATTGCCAAGGGGCCAAGCGCCATTCGCTTCGGTTACGCCGCCATCACCTGGAACGGCGACGACCGCAAGGCAATGCGGGAGATCGCCGCGGCAGGCTATCCCGGCATTCAAATCCGCTCCAACGTCATCGCCGAGTACAACAACGATCCCGCCGCACTGCGCGCCGACCTGGAGAAGCACAAGCTCACGTTTGTCGCGCTCTCCTCGGGCGGCGTGCGCGCCGACACGGCCGACGAAAAAGACGAAATCGCCAGGCACGTGGCGAACGCAAAATTCCTGCACGACGCCGGCGGCCTCTATCTCCAGGTCACCGACACCAAGCCCAAAGACCGTGCCGCCACACTCGACGACTACAAGCGCCTGGCCCGCTTGATGACGGAAATCGCCAAGCAGTCCGCCGACCTGGGCGTGCAGCTCGGGTACCACAACCACATGAACAGCATGGGGGAGCGCCCCGAGGAAGTGGACCGCCTGCTCGCGCTCGCTGACCCGCGGTGGGTCAAGCTCGAGCTCGACATTGCGCACTACGCGCAGGGCGGCGGCGACCCCGCCGAAGCCATCGGGCGCTACCACGACCGCCTGCTCTTCCTGCATATCAAGGATGTGCACGACGTCACGCCGCGCGAGGGGAGCAGCAAGAACTACGAGTTCGTGGAACTCGGCCGCGGGCGCGTTGACCTGCCGGGCGTCTTTGCCGCGCTGAAGAAAGCGCGGTTCCGCGGATGGGCCATCGTGGAACTCGACGGCCAGCTCGCGCCCATCCACACGCCCGCCGAGTCGGCGGTGGCCAGCAAGGACTATCTGGAAAAGAAGCTGGGTTACAAGGTCAGCTAACGATGAGATCCGACTTCCGTGTCGCCGTCATCTCCGACGAGATCACGCAGGACTTCGATCGCGGCCTCAGTATCATCGCGCGCGACTTCGGCCTTGAGTGGGTCGAGCTGCGCACGCTGTGGAACAAGAACATCATGCTGCTCGACGCCGCCGAGATCGCTTCGGCTCGCGCGCTGCTCGAGAAGTACAAACTGCGCGTCACGGACGTTGCCTCGCCGCTGTTCAAGTGCGATTTCCGGGGCGCACCGCCCTCGAACGCCCCCAAAGACCGCTTCGGCGCCGATTTTACCTACGAGCAACAGGACGAAGTCCTGGAGCGCGCGCTCGAACTATGCCGCGCCTTCAACACCGATCGCCTGCGCGGCTTCGACTTCTGGCGCATCCAGGACCCCGCGCCGTTTCGCGCCGCCATGGACGCCAAACTCAACGAAGCAGCCGAGAGAGCGGCCAAGAAGGGCGTCATCCTCATTCTCGAAAACGAGCACGCCTGCAACACCGCCACGGCCGACGAAGCCGTTCGAACGCTCAACGCAGTCCGCTCGCCGAACTTCAAGCTCAACTGGGACCCCGGCAACGCGGCCCGGATTGGCGACCTGCCTTTCCCCGACGGATACAAGAAGCTTCCCAAGGACCGCATCGGACACGTGCACTGCAAAGACGTTCTCCAGAAACCTGGCGGAGAGCGCGATTGGGCGCCGATGAATGGCGGCCTTGTGGACTGGCTTGGCCAGTTCCGCGCGCTCAAACGCGACGGCTACCGTCTCGCCGTGAGCCTCGAAACGCACTGGCGCGGCGCCGGCACGCCGGAAGAATCCACGCGGCAAAGCTGGGCCGGCATGCGCGAGCTGTTGATCAAAGCCGGCGCCGCGTCATAGATCACAAATCACAAATCGCAAATGGTTTCTCTCGGCATCATCGGCGGCGGCAACATCAGCCAGACGCATGCGCAGGCCGCACAGGCGCTTGGAATTCCAGTCACCGCCGTCTTCGGCACGAACCCGGAGCGCGTCCCGGCGTTCGCGAAGGAATTCGGCGCCGCGGCCTATTTCGATTTCGATCGTTTTCTGTCGCACCGCCCCATGAGCATGGTCGCCATCGGCAGCCCTTCGGCGCTGCACGCCGAGCAGGGCATCGCCGCCGCCCGCCGCGGCCTGCACGTCCTCACCGAAAAGCCGATTGACGTCAGCGTCGCCCGCGCCGACGCGCTCATCTCCGCCGCAACGCAAGCCGGCGTGAAGCTCGGCGTCTTTTTTCAGGACCGCTTCAAGCCCGAGCTGAAGCGCGCCCGTGAGTTTCTTGCCTCCGGCGGCCTGGGCCGCATCCATCTGGTGGACGCGCGCGTCAAATGGTTCCGCCCGCCCGAGTACTACTCCGGCTCGAAGTGGCGGGGACGCCGCGCGCTCGACGGCGGCGGCGCGCTCATGAACCAGGGAGTCCACACCGTTGATCTGGTCCTCTGGCTGCTCGGTGACGTCGCGACCGTCCAGGCACAGTCGCGCACCGCGCTGCACAACATCGAAGTCGAAGACACGCTCACTGCCCTGCTGGAATTTCGCTCCGGCGCACAGGGGATTTTGCAGGCGGCAACTTCGATCTACCCCGGCTACCCGCGCTGCGTCGAAATCTCCGGCGACAACGGCACACTGGTCATCGAGAACGACCGCGTCATCGCCGCCGACTTGCGGTTCGGCAGCCCGCGCTTTGAAATAAGCAGCGAATCGGCCGACGCCAACCCGAGCGCAACCTCTCCCGTCGTCTCCGACATTCGCGGACACAAAGCCGCACTCGAAGATTTTCTGGAAGCCGTCCGTGACAATCGCCCGCCGCGCTGCGATGGACATGAAGGGCGCCGCAGCGTCGCCGTTGTAGAAGCGATCTACGCCGCCGCCAAGAGCGGCGCGTTGGAACGCGTGAGGGCGGCTGCCGGCGCAGGGAAGCCTTGAAGCGGCAAAAGGCGAAAAAAAGGGCTGCGTTTCGAGAGCGGTCTGCCTTTTTACTTTTTCCTTTTGCGTCAGGTGGTTCGCAGCCGCTCCGCCGCCACTTCCGGCGTCAGGTCGCGCTGCGGCGAGCCCAGCATTTCGTATCCCACCATCCACTTCCGCACGGTCGCCGAGCGCAGAAGCGGCGGATAGTAGTGCGCGTGAAAATGCCACTCCGGATGCGGCTCGCCGTCCGTGGGCCGCTGATGGAAACCCATCGAGTAGGGGACCGTGACGCCAAAGAGATTGTCGTAGCGCCGCGTGACCTGCTGCAGGATGTCGGCCAGCGCATCGCGCTCGCCCGCGCCCAGATCGTCCATGCCGCCGGTGTGCCGCTTGCTGATCACCATGATCTCGAACGGCCACACCGCCCAAAACGGCACCAGCGCCGCGAAGCTCTGGTTTTCGCACACCAGGCGCTCGCGCTGCGTCTGCTCGAGCCGCAGGTAATCACACAGCAGGCACGAGCGCCGCGTCTGCATGTGCTGCAGTTGCGCGGCCTGCTCAGCCGCCGCTTCGTTCGGCAGCGTCGCGTTCGCCCAGATCTGGCAGTGCGGATGCGGATTGCTCGCGCCCATCATCACGCCGCGGTTCTCGAAGATGAGCACGTACCGCGCCCACGGCAGCTCGCCGATCTCGCGATACTGCTCCGTCCACACCTGCACCACGCGCCGCAGATCTTCCGTGCTCAAGGTCGCAACCGTCAGATCGTGACGCGGTGAAAAACACAGCACACGGCACAACCCGCGCTCGGCGCGTGCCACCATCAATCCGTCCCGATCGAGCGCTGCGTCGCCGGTCTCAGGCAGCATGGCCGGGTAATCGTTGTCGAAGACGAATGTGCCCTCGTAGCTTGGAGTGCGTGCGCCACCGTGCCGCGCATTGCCCGGGCATAGATAGCACTCAGGGTCGTACCGCAGGACCTTCGCCTCCGGCGGCTGCTCCACTTGCCCGGTCCACGGCCGGACCGTGCGGTGCGGTGACACCAGCACCCACTCGCGCGTGAGCGGGTTGAAGCGCCGATGCGGTGTGTTCTTCAGGTCCATTGTCGCGCGCGTGGCGCGGACGCCCTCGTCCGCGCACCTGCTACCCATCCAGCCATGCTGAGCAAGCGCGAAGCGCGGGTCGAAGCATCCCTACTCCCAGCACAATCTCGTCCGCGGGCCCGGGCGGCGCCCGGTCCGGGCGCGCCGAATTCACTCGCTCCGTCCCGCCCCCTGCGCCGCCGCCGAAACATAAATTTCCGGGTGCTTCCCCGTTTCGCGCGCGTAGGCCGCCGCGACCTCCCGGCAAAAGCTCTCCACGCCGCCCGATTCCACCAGGCTGATCGTGCAACCGCCAAAACCACCGCCGGTCATCCGCGATCCCAGGACCCCGTCCTGCTTCAACGCCAGTTCCACCATCAGGTCGAGTTCGGGCGCGCTCACCTCGTAGTCGTCGCGCAGGCTGCGATGCGACTCGGCCATCAGCGGGCCGAGCGCATTCACGTCGCCGCGCTCCATGGCGGCCGCCGCGGCCTCGACGCGCGCATTCTCGGTGAGCACATGACGGCAGCGCCGATAGACGAGCTGGGGAAGCCGCCCCCGCTCGCGCTCCAGCTCGTCCGGCGAAACATCGCGCAGGGCGCGGATTTCCGGCCGAACCTCGGCCAGCCGCCGCACACCTTCTTCGCACTCGGCGCGCCGGCGATTGTATTCGCCGCCGGCAATCTGGTGCTTCACCATGGTGTTGGCGATCACCATCCGCACGCCTTCCGGCACAGGCAGCAGGCGGAACTCGAGCGTGCGGCAGTCGAGCATCAGGGCGTGTTCGGCGCGGCCATGGCAAGCGATGAACTGGTCCATAATGCCGCAGCGGGCGCCCACAAACTCGTTCTCCGCCCGCTGGCAGATGCGCGCAATCTCGGTGCGACCCAGCTCAGTCCCGCTCACTCGCAGTAACGCAAGCGCGGTCGCGACTTCGATCGCCGCCGACGAACTCAGCCCCGCGCCCAGCGGGACGTCGCCGCTGACCAGCAGGTTGGCGCCGCGCAGGCGATGGCCCGCGCGCTCCAGCATCACAGCGACGCCGAAAACGTAGTCGCTCCATCGCCGTGCCGCCGCGGGATGCGGATCGTCCAGGCTGAACTCGAATGTCTCCTGAAAATTGTGCGAATGGACCGCCAGCGTGCGATCGCTTCTCGGCGCGGCGGCGGCGCGGCAAGAAAACTCGATCGCCGCCGGCATCACGAAGCCGTCGTTGTAATCGGTGTGCTCGCCGATCAGGTTCACGCGCCCGGGCGAGCGAAATACCACAGGGTCGGCGCCGAATCGCCGGCGAAAACTCTGCGCCAGGTCAACGCCGGCCAGGGGGGCGTCAGTTGGAGCCGGTGGCACGCGTCTGCTCCCCGGCGCGGGGGGTCCCCGCCGGGCCCGGTTTTGGCGTGGTGGAGTGAGGGCGCGGCGCGCCCGCGGCCCGACCGAGCACCAGCATCACAATGCCAAACGCCAGCAGCACCGCGCCCCACCCCAGGTTCACGTTGATGCCCAGCGAGCGCTGGTAGAGCGCGCTGTCGCTGAGGGCGCCGAACACCACGAGGATCCCACCCAGCGCGGTGAACAGCATGCCAATCGGCAGTCGAATGTCGATTCCCATATCCATGAGCTACCAGAAAACAATGTTTAAAAGCATCGTCGCAGCCAGCACCGCCACCGCCAGCGTGGCCGGCTTCTGCCACCAGTGGAGGTCGTGCTCCTCGGGCCTTGGCGTGAGGGAATAGACGAGCCCGCGCAATTCGTCGTCTTTGCGCGGCGCGGTCACCACGCTCACAGCAATTGTCACCAGGAAGCACGCGGTAAAGGCGAAAATCGCCGCCCAAAAATTCTGCGCCATCTCGCTCGGATAGATGTGCACCGCGCCCAACCATCCGCCCTTCACTCCCGGCGCGGCGCCCGCCGGCAGCGTGAGCCCGTGATGAATCGCCGCCGCAGCCGTTCCCGCCAGCAGTCCGCTGAACGCGCCGTGCCCGGTGGTTCGCTTCCAGAACATGCCGAGCAGGAACGTGGCAAACAGCGGCGCGTTCACGAAGGCGAACACCAGCTGCAGCATGTCCATGATGTTGTTGAACCGGCTGGCCATGTATGCGGCACCCACGCTCAGCGCAATGCCCCACACCGTCGCCATCCGCCCCATCCACAAGTAGTGCTGGTCGCTCGCGCCCTTGCGCATGTACGACTGGTAGATGTCATAGGTCCAAACGGTGTTGAAGGCGGTCACGTTGCCCGCCATGCCCGACATGAAGCTGGCCAGCAGCGCCGTCAGTCCGAGCCCGAGGATGCCGGTAGGGAAGTAGTGCAGCAGCATGTTGGGCAGCGCCAGATCATAATCGAGCTGCACGTTACCGTTTTTGTCTACGACCGGCGCACCGGCTTCCATTTTCGGCGGGATCAGTCCCTGCGACTGGTAGATGGGCGCACCCTGCGATAGCGCACGCTGCACGCCGGCCTGCGCCGGCGCCGTGCCCGCCGACATCAACACCGGTACCATGCGTGTGCCGGGCAGCGAGATTGCGATCAACCCCGGCAAGATCACGATGAACGGAAACAGCATCTTCGGCACGGCTGCGATGAGCGGCGTGCGCCGCGCCGAGCGCATCGAGTCGGCCGCCATGGCGCGCTGCACCACGAGGAAATCGGTGCACCAGTAGCCGAACGAGAGCACGAATCCCAGGCCCATGGCCAATCCGAACCACTCCACGCCCATGCGGTTGGTGGAAGCACTGCCGAAGCCCGCCCACGAGTGCACGTAGCCTGCATCAAGCTTCGCCTTGATGCCCTCCCAACCCCCCACGTTCTTCAGCCCGAGGAACACCAGCGGCAGCAATCCGGCCACGATCAGAAAGAACTGCAGCACTTCGTTGTAGATCGCGCTGCTCAGCCCGCCCAGCAGGATGTAGCAGAGCACAACCACCGCTGAGACGATGATGCCTACGTGAAAAATCCAGCCCGGATCAATCCCCATGCGCGCGAACGGCGCATCCAGCACGCGCAGCGTCTGGATCAGCTTCGCCATGGCATACATCGAGATGCCCGAGGAAAACACCGTCATCACCGCGAACGAGATCGCGTTCAGCGCGCGCGTTTTTTCATCGAAGCGCAGGCGCAGATACTCGGGCACCGAGCGCGCGCGCGAGCCGTAGTAGAACGGCATCATGAAGATGCCAACGAACACCATCGCGGGGATGGCGCCGATCCAATAGAAGTGGCTGGTGGCGATACCGTACTTGGCGCCGCTCGCCGCCATACCGATCACTTCCTGCGCGCCAAGATTTGCGGAGAGAAACGCCAGGCCCGCCACCCACGCGGGAATCGACCGACCCGCCAGAAAGAAGTCGGTGCTCGTCTTGGTGTAACGGCGCAGCACCACGCCGATGCCGAGCACAAAGGCGAAGTACACCGCCATAATCAGCCAGTCAATCGCGGTGAGTTGCATAGGAGAAAGGACCAGCCCTCGCGTCTTTGCGGCCCCCGCCGCTGACCGACCTTATCTGCCAACGCCGTTCGCGTCAAAGAGAACGCCGCGGGCCGATTCGAATGCATTTCGAAACGTGAAACTGGAAACCTGAAACTACAGCACACTGCACGAGCTACTTCGACACGCGCAAGAGCACTACGCCGTGCGCCGGTACTCGCGCCGAAAAACTCTCCAGCGCGCCCAGGTCTTTCGCGGCCCACACTTCGCGGACCTTCGGCTTTCCGGCGAAGCCCACGTCCTTGAACTTCACCTCCATCTGGATCGGCTGTGGATGCCGGTTGAACAGGCCCACCGCCTTCGAGCCATCGGCCAGGGGACGCGCCCAAATCTCCATCGATCCCTCGGCCCAGACGCGGTCGCCCTGCATGCCCGCCGGGTCCTGGTCAATCGCGATCACTTCCTTATTGGTCAGCAGCGCGATGGTATCGGGCGACATTTTGGTCAGGTCGTTGCCGGCCAGCAGCGGCGCCGCCAGAATGGCCCACAGGCTCATGTGGGTGCGGTACTCCTCCGTGTTCATGCCGCCGTTGCCGACCTCGAGCATGTCAGGATCGTTCCAGTGTCCCGGGCCGGCGAACCTGGCCAGTCCCGCCTGGCTGAAGCCGATCGTCTCCATGCGCGCGTAGCGGTCGCTGATGTCGCCGGTCGTGCGCCACAGGTTGCCGCCCACGTCGGCGCCCCAGCGCCACACCGCGTCATTACCGTACTGGCACAGGCTGTAAACGATCGGGCGCCCCGTCTTGCGCAGCGCATCGCGCATCTTGATGTAGGAATCCACCATCAGCTTGTGCGCGGCTTCCGGCGACGGTGCGGCTTTCATCATGTCGCGCAGTCCGCACAGGTCATATTTCAGATAATCGATGCCCCAGTCGGCCCACGTCTGTGCGTCCTGCTCTTCGTGTCCGTAGCTGCCTTCGAAGCCGGCGCACGTCTTCGGACCGGGAGTCGAATAAATGCCGATCTTCAGTCCCTTGCTGTGGACGTAGTCGGCCAGCGCCTTCATGTCGGGAAACTTGCTATTGGAGCGCAGCACGCCGTTTGCGTCGCGCTCGCCTTCCCAGGTGTCGTCAATGTTCACGTAGAGATAGCCGGCATCGCGCATGCCGCTGGACACGATGGCATCGGCCTGCGCGCGGATGGTAGCGTCGTCCACGCTCTTGTTGAAGTGGTTCCAGCTGTTCCATCCCATCGGCGGCGTGGCCGCGATCGCCGCCGGCTGTTGCGCGCAAACCGCGGAACACATCGTGAAAACAATCATCGTCACGGCAAGCCGGCGTGCGGATCGAAACCCATTCATCGCGTCGCTCCTCTGCAGGAAGAAATGAATTGACTCTGCGTCAGCGTCTCGTATAATGCCGTGCTGTGCCGCATCGTAAGACGCGCTTGCGGGTGCGGCCGGGACCCCGATGAATCAGTCCGCAACTTGCAGCGGTTGTTCGCGCTCGGCAGAATAGCCGAGCATTTTATTTGTTTCGCGCGTGCGGCAAAACTCCGTACCGCAATGCAGTATCGCCGGGTCGCCGCGCGCATCGCGCTGTTTGGCCGAATCGATGGACACCGAACGCACTGCCGCTGCCGCCGTCGCCGCTCCTGCATCGGTGTCTCCCGCCACGCGCGTGGGGTGGTTTCGCTGGGTCATCTGCACGCTGCTCCTGCTCGGCACCACCAAGAATTACATGGACCGCCAGGTGCTGGGCGTCCTCAAGTCCACGCTGCAGCACGATCTCGGTTGGACCGAAGTGGACTACGCCAACCTGGTGCTCTTCTTCCAGGCCGCGTATGCCGCCGGCATGCTGGCGATGGGACGCCTCATGGACCGGCTCGGCACGCGGATCGGCTACGCCGCGGCGATGGTCTTCTGGAGCCTGGCCTCGATGGCGCACGCCTTCGCCGGCTCCGTCGCGGGCTTCGGCGCCGCCCGCGCCGCGCTCGGCTTCGGTGAAGCCGGCGTCTTTCCCGCCAGCCTCAAAGCCGTTTCCGAGTGGTTCCCGAAGAAAGAACGCGCCTTCGCCACCGGCATTTTCAACGCCGGGACGAACGTGGGCGCAATCGTCACGCCGCTCATCGTTCCCTGGATCACGCTGCACCTTGGCTGGCGCTGGGCGTTCATCGTCACCGGCGCCGTCGGCTTCGTGTGGCTCATCTTCTGGCTGTGGTTGTATCGCAAACCGGAGGACCACCCGAACTGCTCGCGCGCCGAACTGGAATACATCCGCAGCGATCCGCAGCCGCCCGTGGAAAAAATCCGCTGGGCAGGCCTCATTCCGCATCGCCAGACGTGGGCCTTCGGCATCGGCAAGTTCCTCATCGATCCGGTCTGGTGGTTTTACCTTTTCTGGGTCCCGGGGTTCCTGCAGTCGCAGCACGGCCTCTCGCTGGCCCAGATCGCCGTGCCGCTCATGGTGATTTACATCATTGCCGACGTGGGCAGTGTGGCCGGCGGGTGGCTCTCCTCCGCCATGATCAAGCGCGGCAACAACGTGAACCGCGCCCGCAAGTTCACCATGGCGATCTGCGCGCTGTGCGTCCTTCCCGTTGTGATGGCGCCGCACGTTCAGGGCATGTGGACGGCGGTGCTGCTCATCGGACTCGCCACCGCCGCGCACCAGGGGTTCTCCGCCAACCTGTTCACGCTCCCGTCAGACATGTTTCCAAGCAAGGCGGTCGGCTCCGTTGTGGGGATTGGCGGCATGGCGGGCGCGGTGGGCGGGATGACCATCGCCGCCATCGTCGGGCCGATTTTGCAGCGCACGCATAGCTATACCGTTCCGTTCATCATCGCCGGATGCGCCTACCTGACGGCGCTCGCGATCATTCACCTGCTTGCGCCCCGCCTGGAACCCGCGCGCATCGAGTAACGTCGCATGACGCCGACTCACATCATGAGAAAACCGCTCGCTGTTGCCGCTGCGCTGCTGCTTGCCGTGCCCGCCCTTGCTGCCGGCCACATCAAGGGCGTGAAGCTGCTCGTCGAAAATCCCGGCGATGCCGCGCGCACCGCGGACGTCGTGGTTCCGATCAAAGACCTCCGCGCGGTCGCGCCCGACTTCAAGCCCGGCTCGGCCATCGTGACCGTCACCGATGCCGACAGCATCGAAGGCGACGCCGCCGTCCTCCAGGCCGCCGAACTGCCCTCGCAGGCCGACGACCTGGACGCCGACGGCAAGGCCGAGGAGTTCGCCTTCCAGGTTCCGCTCAAGCCGCGCCAGAAACGCGTCGTCACCATTTCCTACGGCGACGAAGACCGCATCTGGCGCCTGCGCGCCGACTATCCTGCGCGCACCAACGCGCTCTTCAGCCGCAAGATCGAGGGCCTCGGATGGGAATCGGACCTGAACGCCTGGCGCGTGTACTTCGATCCGCGCAACGCGATTGACCTCTACGGCAAGCGGCGATTGACGATGCAGCTCCACATTTTCGCTTCGCCCGACTACGGCTACCACTACGAATCGCCCGAGGGCCGCGACATCTATAAGGTGGGCGACGCCATCGGCATCGGCTCGGTCGCGGCGCTGGTCGACGGCAAGGTTGTCAAGGTCGCCGATGTTGCCAATCGCCAGTGGCGCATTCTCTCGTCAGGGCCCGTGCGCGCCATCGTCGAGCTGGAGTACGGCGGCTGGAGCGTTGGCGGACAAAAGGTCACGCTGACGTCGCGCATAACGCAGTGGGCGGGCGAGCGCGGATTCACGCAGGCAATCTCGGCGCAGCCGGCGTTTCCCGCGACCTACGTGACCGGCCTTCCGCTCAAGGCCGGGCTGAATCCTGAAACTGCATCGACCGCGCCCATCGCGTGGCTCGCCACGTGGGGCGAGCAGGTTGTCGCGCCCGGACCGACCGCGACCGAAGCCATCGCCGGACAGAACCTCGGTCTCGCCGTCCTTACTGCCGCACCCGGCGCCAGCTTCACCAGCGACAAGGAAAATTTTCTCGTCCGCTTCGCCCTCAACAACGGCGGGGCCGAGTGGTACACCATGGCCGCGTGGAGCGAAGAGGGGAGCAACAACCGCCACGGCTTCGGGGCGCAGAACGAGCAGCGCGAGCGCCAGTCGTACGTGCTGCCGAGCACCGCGATGAAGACACGCGACGCCTTCCTCGCCGTGGTCCGTGCGCAGGCGGACGCCATGGCCCATCCAGCGCGTGTCACAATGCTCTCCAAGTCCGCCGCCGCGCAGTCAGCGCCGCCTGACACGCTCCACCCGGCGCACACCAAGACCGTGGCCGAGGCAATTGATCTTCTCCGTCAGGAAATTGACCGCACCGCGCAGAAGTGGGAGCCGGTCGTCTCCGCCACTGCGCCCGAAGCCTCTGCCACCAACCGAGGCCCCGGTTTTTTCACCGAGGGCGACAATTCCACCGGCGAGTGGACGCGCCGCGAAGGGTTCTTCTGGACCGGATCGTTCTGGACGGCCGAACTTTGGCGTATGTACGAGCGCACGCGCGACGAAAAGTATCGCCGCTGGGCCGAGCTGTGGACGTCGCGCCTCGCCGGCCACGAAAAAGAGCAAAACCATGACGCCGGCTTCCTCTACTTCTACTCCACTGCGCTCGGCTTCGACTTGACGAAGCGGCCCGCCGATCGCGAGAGCGCGCTCCGCGCCGCCGCCCGGCTGGAGCAGCTGTACAACCCGACCACGCAGCTCATTCCCGCGTGGGACGTGAACGGCGACGACACCATCATCGACACGATGATGAACCTGCAACTGCTCTGGTGGACCACTCGCCAGACCGGCGAACAGAAGTGGCGCGACATGGGCCTCAAGCACGCGCTGCGCTCGGCCGAGTGGCTCATTCGGCCCGATGGGTCGGTGATCCAGAGCGTGCACTACAATCCCGGCGACAACCGCCAGGAGTTCACGCTCCGCGGTGGCGCGCCGTTCAACAACAAGGTGACGGCGCCCAACAGCGCCGCGCCGGGCGAATGGATCTTCACTCACACGCACCAGGGCTTCGCCGCCGATACGCCGTGGTCGCGCGGCACGGCGTGGGCGCTCTACGGCTTCACCGTCGCCTACGGGGAAACGCGCGATCCGCGGCTGCTTTCCGCCGCGCAGCGCATCGCCGACTTCGTCGTGCAGAACCTCCCCGAAGACAGCGTCCCCTGGTACGACTTCTATGACGAGGGCGTGCGCTTCCGCAACCGCGACAGCTCGGCCGCCGCCCTCATCTCCGGCGGCCTGCTGCGGCTTTCAGAACTGGCGCCGGAAAAAGACCGCTCGCGTTACCGCCGGCAGGGCGAGGCCATAGCGCAGAGCCTGATTGATCGCTACCTGACGCCGGTCGCGCAGGGCGACACGACTCCGCCGGGGGTGCTGCGCCACGGCTCCAGCACCCGCCCGCACGATGGCATGCTGATTTACGGCCAGTACTATCTGCTCGACGCGCTGCTCTGGCTCGACGCGCACAAGAACGCGCCGGCAACGCGGAGCGCCGCCGCGCAGAAGTAATGTTCGATGTCACGAACATCCTCGGCCAGTCATCCTGAGGCCGCGTTCTTTGCGGGCGAAGGACCCCGCGAGCGCGGGCGCGACCGAGACCGATCCAGGGAATTCGGACACAACTGCGCGCAGGGCGAAGCAGGAGCAACCGGAACTACTGATTGACCCCGCTCGCCAAAAATCCGCCGTCGACAATGATCGCCGTCCCGGTCACAAAACTCGCCGCGTCAGAGGCCAGGAAGACGGCCGCGCCGCCCAGTTCTTCAACTTTTCCGAAGCGGCCCATTGGCGTTCGCACCAGGAACTCGCGTCCGCGGTCGCTGTCGAGCAGTCCGGTGTTGAGCGGGGTGCGAAAAACTCCCGGCGCAATGCAGTTCACGCACACGCCAAATTTCGCCCACTCGATGGCCAGCGCCTTGGTCAGTCCCAGCACCGCCGCTTTGCTGGCGACGTACGCCGCCACCTCGTGCAGCCCGACAAACGATGACAGCGACCCGATGTTGATAATCCGTCCCCAGCGGCGTTCAATCATGTGCCGGCCGAAGATGCGGCACGCGCGCATCATGCCGGTCAGGTTCGTTTCCATGATGCCATTCCACTCTTCGTCGCTCACTTCCAGGGTGGGCGTGCGCTTGGTGCGTCCGGCGCAATTCACCAGGATGTCCACGCCGCCGAACTCCTTCTTCGCCGCCGCCAGCACTTTCTCCATGCTTACGGCATCGGTCACGTCGGAGGAAATTGCCAGTGACCGCCGTCCGGCTTTGCGCACTTCCTCCGCCGCAGCCTCCACTTCCTTGCTGCGGCGCGCGGTCGGCGCCACGTCGGCGCCCGCCAGCGCCAGCGCGCGCGTGAGCGCCAGCCCGATGCCGCTGGTGCCGCCAATTACCACCGCCGTCTTCCCGGTCAGGTCAAGCTGCGGATACGCCATCCCTTCTCCTTGTCCCTTGGCAATTTCGCACGGCAAAGTAGGATAAACGCAGGCATGAGAATCACCGACGCCAAAGTGATCGTTTGCAGTCCGGGGCGCAACTTCGTCACCTTGAAGCTGAGTACGGAAGACGGCATCCACGGCCTCGGCGACGCCACGCTGAACGGCCGCGAGCTGGCCGTCGCCAGCTACCTCAACGATCACGTCTGCCCGCTGCTCATCGGCCGCGACGCGCGGCGCATCGAAGACACCTGGCAGTACCTCTATCAAGGAGCGTACTGGCGCCGCGGGCCGGTCACCATGGCGGCGATCTCCGCCGTCGATACCGCTTTGTGGGACATCAAGGCGAAGGCTGCCAACCAGCCGCTGTATCAGTTGCTGGGCGGCGCGTCGCGCGAGTCGGTCCTCGTCTACGGACACGCCAGCGGCACCGACGTTGAGTCCACGGTCTCCGCCGTCGCCTATTACCTCAAGCTCGGATACAAGGCCATCCGCGCGCAGTCCGGCGTTCCCGGCCTGGCCTCAACCTACGGCGTCGGCCGCGGCAAGATGTACTACGAGCCCGCCGAAAAAGACGCGCCGCCGGAAAACGCGTGGAGCACCGAAGCCTACCTGAACTTCGTCGCCACGCTCTTCGCGCGCCTGCGCAAGGAATTTGGCGAAGATGTCCACCTGTTGCACGACGTCCACCACCGCCTCACGCCCATCGAGGCGGCGCGCGCCGGCAAAGCGTTGGAACCGTATCACCTGTTCTGGCTGGAAGATCCCACGCCCGCTGAGCTCCAGGAAGGATTCCGCCTGATCCGCAGGCATACCATTACACCCATCGCCGTGGGCGAAGTGTTCAACACGATCTTCGACTGCCATCAGCTCATCCAGGAGCAGCTCATCGACTACATCCGCGCCACGGTCGTCCACTCCGGCGGCATCTCGCACCTGCGCAAGATCGCCTCGCTCGCCGAGCTTTACCAGGTGCGCACCGGCTGCCACGGCGCCACCGACCTTTCGCCCGTCTGCATGGCCGCCGCGCTGCACTTCGACCTGAGCGTGCACAACTTCGGCATTCAGGAATACATGCGCCACACCGAAGAAACCGACAAGGTCTTTCCGCACGCCTACACATTCAAGGACGGCTCCATGCACCCGGGCGACAAACCCGGACTTGGCGTGGACATCGACGAGAAACTCGCGGCGCAGTATCCGTACAAGCGCGCCTACCTGCCGGTGAACCGCAAGCTCGACGGCACGATGCACAGTTGGTAGCAGAAAAGTGTTCGTTTGATTTGAGTCATCCTGGGCGCAGCGAAAGACGCCGCGGATGCGAGCTGCCCATCGCTTCTTGGCCACAAACGCGCGTACGAGGCGCGAACAAGGGTCACGCTGCCGTAGCCAGGTTCAAAGAGAACCAAAGCATGATGAAACGAGTCATTGTCGTCAGCCTCATATTCGCTTCCGCCCTGACTGACGCGCAAAGCGCGCCCCGGGTCTTCCTGGTCAATCCCGCAACCCTGATGTCGGCCCGCACCACGCTGGCCCCCGCCGTCGCCGCCAGGCTCCGCGCCGACGCCGAAAAAGCGCTGCAACAGCCGCTCATGAGCGTTGTGGACAAGTCGCTCACCCCGCCCAGCGGCGACAAGCACGACTACATGTCCATGGCCCCCTACTGGTGGCCCGATCCATCCAAGCCCGACGGGCTCCCCTATATCCGCCGCGATGGGGAGACCAATCCCGAGATCCGAAAGATCTCCGACCACGACAACTTCGGCCGCCTCGTCTCAGCCACGCACACGCTCGCGCTCGCTTACTACCTGCTCGGCGACGAGCGCTACGCCGCGCACGCCGCCGAACTGCTCCGCGCGTGGTTTCTCACACCCGCCACGCGCATGAATCCCAACCTGACGTACGCGCAGGCCATCCGCGGCATCAACGACGGGCGTGGCATCGGCCTCATCGAAACGCGCGGCTTCCCTCGCATCGTCGACGCGGTCGGCATGCTCGCCGGCTCCAGGTCATGGACCGCTGCCGACCAGCGGGGAATGGAGCGCTGGTGCGCCGAGTTCGTGAAGTGGCTGCGTGAGAGCAAGAACGGCAAAGACGAAGCCGCCGCGAAGAACAATCACGGCACGTGGTACGACGGACAGCTCGTCGCGCTCGCGCTGTTCACGCATCAGCGCGCCATCGCGCGCGCCGTCCTCAACGAAGTTCGGTCGAAGCGCATCGCCGTCCAGATCGAGCCCGACGGCCGCCAGCCCCTGGAGCTGGCGCGGACAAAATCATTCGGCTATAGCGTCTTTAACCTCAATGCTCTCGTTCAACTGGCGCGTCTCGGCGAAGGGCCCGGCATCGATCTCTGGAACGCCCGCACCGCCGACGGACGCAGCCTGCGCGCCGCGCTCGACTTCCTGATACCGTTCACCAGCGGCGATGAGAAGTGGCCCTACGAACAGATCGCCGACTTCCATGCCGACGACATCGTGCCGGCACTTCTCGCCGCTGCCGTCCGCTACAACGATCCGAGATACACGCAGGCCGCCGCGCGCATCGACGCCGACGCGCCGCGCAGCCTCGAAGCGGTGCTGGCACGCGTGCCGGTCAGAGTTGCACGCGTAAGGAAAGCAGCGAAGTGAAGATCAAGAACCACAATTTTTCACGGAAAGGTCATCCTGGGGCCGCGTCGTTTGCCGCCCCAGGACCTATGCAGTTCGCCTGCAGCAGGCAACGGGAATCCTCAGGGCGGACAGCCCGCATAATCGCAAATCACAAATCGCCCATCGCAAATTACAGATGAGACGCATCTTGATCCCTCTGCTCTTGCTCGCCCTCAGTGCGCCGCTCCTGGCGCAGCCGGCGCGGTCCACCGTGTCCACCGCCGACCTCGACCGCGACATCCGTGCGTTCCTTGCGCGCGAACTCGCAGCCCACGTGGCCGACATTCACTCGCTCTCGCCGCCGCAGGACCGCATTCTCGGCGTGCCCACCACAGGCGACTTCTCCTGGGGCACGTTCATGCGCGCGCTTTCCGCTTACCACGAGCTCACCGGCGAAAATCAGCTTGCCGGCCGCGACCTCGCCGAACTGATCGGCAAGATCGGGCTGATCGAGTCCCGCCAGGGAGGCAAAGCATTTTCGCAGCTCTACGCCGCGCTGGCGCTGCGCAGCTTCGGCGCTGACCTGAACTCGAACCCGCTCTGGCAATCGCTCACGCCGGAAGAAAAGACGGCCTGGCGTTCGCTGCTCGACGTGGGCCGCTTCTACGATCGCCGCGAGCACCACGTGATCAATCTCGCCGAGAATTATCATGGCGTGGCCGCGCGCGTTGCCACGCTCAGCTTCCAGCTCGGCGTGGAAACCAGCCGCGCCGACGTGGATGACCTCCTCAACGCCGCCGCCAAACAATTCACTTCCGGCGCGCTCTTTGCCGACGACTCCCAACCCACGGGCCGCTACGACCGCTACTCACAGGAGTACGCGCGCTACGTCTACGAAGCCGCCGAAACCGCCGGCCGCAAAGACCTGTTGCAGGCCCTCGAGCCCACGCTGAAGACGCAGATGCGCTTGTGGTGGGACCTCCAGACGCCCGACGGCTACGGCTATCCCTGGGGCCGCAGCCAGGGGGCCATCGGCTACCTGGACACGATGGAGATTGCCGCCTTCCTCGGAGAGCATCCACAGTTCCGTCCCGCGCCGCTCGAGCAGCTCGCCGGCGCGTACTACGCGGCGTGGACCTGGCTGCGCCACGACTACAACGATCAGCGGCACCTGCTCTCGGTTTTCGCCTTCGGGCGCGGCAACTACTCCTACATCACGCCCCAGCGCGAGTGGCAGCAGACAACCAGCGGCCTGGGGAAAATCCTGACGGCGCACATCGTCTTCTCGCAGGCGCTCGCCCGCGAGCACATCACCACCATTCCCCCCCGCGCCACGCTCGCCGACGTGCAGCGCTTCCAGTGGTTCCGCCAGGGCGCGCGCCCGGCCGGCGTGTGGATCGTTCGCCGCAACGGTAAGCGCTTCGCCGTGCCGTTTACCACCGGCGAGCACGGCGCCATCACCGACTATCTCCCCGCACCGCACGGACTTCCGGGATTCGCCGCGCCGGTCGAGCAGAAGTATCCAGCGCTTGTCCCCTATGTCGAGCTCGACGACGGCCCGGTCATCGCCGCCGCCGATGGCGCCGACGAAATCCGCCCCGCCGCCGACGGGCGTTCGGTCACCGCCGTCTGGAAGAACTGGGCCATCGTCGGCGGCAAGGCCGCCGCCTTCACCGATCCCGGGTTGCGCAGCGAGGTCACCTGGACATGGGACGGCGCGCGCCTGCGCCGCAGCGAAGTGCTCACCGCGATCAAACCGGTTCACATCAGGAACTGGTCAATGGTCTTTCCGTCCACCTTCGGCTCCGTTGCCACCAGCTTCAGCAAGTCTCAGCGCTCGGACGTGTTCCGCTCGAAAGAAGGCGCCGTCCACTTCACCGTAACGCAGTCCCCCTGGCCGCTGAATGAGCGGATCATCGCCGGCGGCAACTCGCCGCTCGGACGCAGCCCGCTCGGCCCAATTCCGCTTCACCTTGAGATGGAAGCAAGCGACGTGGCGATTGCGCCGCGGAAGCCGGTGAAGTTCGTCTGCGAGATTGCCTGGCAGTAGCCGCTGTAGAGACCCAGCTTGCTACGCCCCTCAAGCGCTGTTGAATGCCTAGACGGACACCGCGGCCGCCTCGCGCCGCTTGTCTTTGTAGAGTTCGTTGTCGGCGCGCTGAAGCAACTCGGCCACCATCTCGCCTGGCTTGTGTTGCGCCCATCCCGCGGAAAATTGAATCGGGATGCTGTGACCGAGGTACTCGAACCGGCAGGTTCGCATGCGGGTGAGCGGATTCTGTATCTGCTGGGTGTCGCACTCCGGCAGCAGCACCATGAATTCGTCGCCGCCCATGCGCACCGGCAGGTCGCTCGAGCGGATGCAGCGCTTCATGTGCCGCGCGAACGCTTCCAGCGCTGCGTCGCCCGCCGGATGTCCGTAGGTGTCGTTGATTCGCTTGAAGCCGTCCAGGTCCACCATCAGCACGGTGAACGGATATCCGTGGCGCTCCGAGCGCGCCACCTCGCCCGGCAGATGCTGCGTGGCGAACCGCCGGTTGAACAGTCCCGTCAGCGGATCGAGGATCGCCAGCCGCTCGAAGACCTCGGCGCGTCCGTGCAGATCAGCCACCACGCCGATCTGCGAAGCCAGTTTGTGCCGCAGCTGCTTGATCAGGAATTGCTGATAGAGCGCGAACGTGCTGAACAGCAGCACCATTCCCAGCAGCCCGCGCACACCCAGCTCGATGCGCGTCTGGAAGAAGAATTCTTCCTTCTGCCAGAAGCTGGGAAACGACAGGCTGAACACCGCCACGCACAGCAGCAGCAGGATGACGATGGCCGTGGCCCACAACCACCAGTCGCGGCGGTCGAGTTTCTTCAGGCTTTCTTGAAGTTCGCGGACCGGCGCCGGCACCTCCGGGGCGCCGCCCCACTCTTTCGGGGCGGAGGGCGTCGCAGGCGTGCCCCCCACGGGCTCCACTTTACTCATTCCCTGGTCCCCAATCTCCTCTGTTTTGGCGGGAATGCTATCGCAATTGCCGGGCGCTTGTGAACCGAGAAGTGAGCGAAAACGTAAACGAAGGATATCCCAAATCGGGAGGGGCAACGGCTTTCGTTACGTTCCTGGCTGGCCGTGGTGACTCAAGACAGGCAGTTCGGCGGCCACGTGGAAGCGCAACTTCGCGTGCGCCTGGCGGAGCGCGTGCTCCACCTGCTCAGGCCGCTCCGCGCTCGCGAAAATGAAGCCCAGGTAGCTGCTTCCCTCCGGCAGCGGCACGAGCTTCTGCTCCGGCTTCGCGGTGATGCGGACTTCGCGAATTCCGGGAGTGGCTGCGGCCCCGTCGAGTCCGTCAACGCCGCGGTAAATGCCCGCTTCGGGAATGGGAATCATCATCACGCCGGCGGCATTTTTCTCGCGCTCCAGGCCCAGCAGATCGTCTCCCAGCGCCAGCCGAATGATCGCGCTTTCCAGTGAGACGTTTTCTTCCGAGCCCACCCGGAACCGCAGCGCGCGCGCACACAATCCACCGATGGGCCGTGCCGCCACTTCCAGCGGCCAGGCTCCCTGATCGTTCACCCGCAGTTCGGCGTGCAGCGGCCCGTGCTGCAACCCGAGTGCCGCAACGGCTTGCTCCAGCGTGGCAACGATTTCTGCCTGCGTGCTCTGCGGCAGCCGCGATGGCGTGACATAGATCGTCTCCTCGAAGTACGGGCCCAGCAGGGGGTCGGGCTTATCAAAGATGGCGAGGACGCGCAGCCGGCCGTGCTGCATGAGCGCCTCGACGGCAACCTCGCTCCCGTCAACATAGGATTCGAGCTGGATGTAGTCGCTGGTTTCCTCACGCATCACGCGGACATCGGGGCCGCGGAGCAGCGCCCGAATGCGCTGGAAAGCGGCGACCACTTCCGCCGCGTTGTCGGCCCGAATCACGCCGCGGCTGCCCGCAAGCGCCAGCGGCTTGAGCACGCACGGGACGCCGAGCGCCGCCGCCGCGCCGAGCAGGTCGTCGCAGGAAGCGCCGAGGCGAACGCGCGCGAACGCCGGCACGTTCATTCCCGCCTGGCGCAGCCGCTCGCGCGAGCGGTATTTGTCCCGGCAAACATCCGCCGCTTCGGGCGGATGGTGCGGCAGTCCGAGCGCCTGGCACACGCGAGCGGCCGCCGGCGTTGGACGATCGCCCAGTGCGACCACGGCGTCAACCCGCCGCTCGCCGATGGCGTTCAGCAGGCGCCGCGCCGCGTCGTCCGGATCCTGGAACTCCAGCGCCACCGCGCCGTCGGCCCAGGGATCGTCGAGGACGTGGCAGCGGTCGCTGCCGAACATGACGTCGAGTCCCAGCTCCCGCGCGGCGTCAACGAAGGCGCGCGTCTGGTAGCCGGTCTTGCTGGTCAGCAGCAGCAGCCGCCGATTTGCGTGTGCAGACATCCACCCTCAGCCTACCAGCAATCGGCGCGCCCAACGACGAGCATTGCCTATGCTTTTGGTGTCCCTGGTGTGAACGCTTTATGACGTTGGCAGCCGGGGTAGAATTCCGCCGATGAAACGACTCGCGCTCTTCCTGCTCCTCGCCACCGCCGCAGCCCAAACCGCTCCCGACGCGCGCTTCGCGCCCGGCTACAACCGCATCCGCGAGCAGGACCTGCGCGCCGATCTCACCTTCCTCGCCTGCGACGCGCTCGAGGGCCGCATGTCGCTGCAGCCGGGCTCGGAGGCCGCGATCGAGTGGATTGCCGCCGAGTTCGCCAAGGCGGGCCTGAAGCCGGCCGCAGGCAACAGCTACTTCCAGGCGGTGCCGCTGATCGAATACCACACCGATCCCGCGGCTTCCCGCGTCGCGCTCGAGCGCGGCGGCAAGATGCAGAGCTTCGAGTACTTCAAAGACTTCTACGGCGGCTTTCCCTACGACCGCACCGTCCGCGGGCCGGTCGTTTTCGCCGGATACGGCATCACCGCGCCCGAGTTCAATTACGACGACTACTCGGGGCTCGACGCGCGCGGCAAGATCGTCCTCATCTTTGATCATGAACCGCAAGAGACAGACCCAGGTTCCGTCTTCAACGGGGTCGGCAACACGCGCCACGCCAACGCGCGCCTGAAGACGCTGAACGCGCAGCGCCACGGCGCCATCGGCGTGCTGCTCGCGCCCGAGCCCAATCGCAAGCACCCGTCGAACATCGAGCGACTGGCGCGCATCCCCGGCTTCATGGAGCGCTTCCAGAAGATGCCGTCGCAAGCCATCGCCGAAAGCGAGGTGAAGATTCCGCTCTACAACATCAGCGACGCGGTCGCTAACCAGCTCCTGGCAACCGCGGGGAAGACGCCCGCCGAACTTCAATCCTCAATCGATTCCACGCTCAAGCCCGCTTCCATGCCGCTGCCCGACACGGTCGTCGAGATGACGATCGCCAACGCCTCCACGCGCCGCGGTACGACGCGGAACGTCGTCGGCCTGCTCGAGGGCAGCGACCCGGCGCTGAAAGCCGACACCATCGTCTACAGCGGACACTTCGACCACGACGGCGCGCGCGACGGCAAAATCTTTCACGGCGCCGACGACAACGGTTCCGGCACCGTCGGCGTAGTCGAGCTGGCGCGCGCCTTCGCCGCCAATCCTGCGCGGCCGAAGCGGTCGTTGCTGTTCGTGGTATTCGCCGCCGAAGAACGGGGCCTGCTCGGCTCCTACTACTACGCGGCGCACCCGCTGCGGCCGCTGGAAACCACGCGCGCCGTGATCAACTTCGACATGATCGGCCGCAACGAGGCGCCCAGCACGCAGACCGAAGGCCTCACGCAGATTTCGCCCGACACGTCGAACGAACTCGGCCTGATCGGCGCCAACTACAGTCCGGACTATCGCGCCGCTGTCGAGGCAGCTAATCGTGCCATTGGCCTGCGCCTCACCTACAAGTGGGACGACGACGCTGCTCTGAACGTCTTCCAGCGCAGCGATCAGTTTCCCTTCGCGCTGCACGACGTTCCCGCCGTGTGGTGGTTCACCGGTTTCCATCCCGACTATCACCAGCCCAGCGACACGGTGGAGAAAATCAATTTCACCAAGATGGCCAACATTCTCCGGCTCGCGTACCTCACCGGCTGGAGGTTTGCGGACGAAGCCGCGAACCCGCGTTTTCTGCCTGCAAAACAGGACCCTCGGGGATCCGGTGATCGGTGATAGCGCGGGTGCAGGTATTGGAGGAGGATTTTGTTATGGATACTGGATCGTGCTGGTTGTGTATGAGCAAGACTCGAATGGAACCTATCACGTCGCTAGAGAAGACGTGATCGGTTTTGTCCCCCTCAGTTGCAGTTAAGGGAGCCTTGGATAAGTCCAGAGAAGTGTGCTTGTGAAGAAGATCGGTTGGCTGATTCCAGTCTTAATTGGCTGTCAGGTGATACCTGCACAAACTGCCGGTCCCAGGAATCGCGAGCTCGTTGACGCACTCCGAAGCCCGGGCGGACTGCGGGAGGCTGTCAGACTTAGCGGAGGGAGCTACTCGGTCGACCTGTTAGGCGAGAGTTTCATGAGCTATGACGACCTGGAGACCTTATCAAATGATAGCGATATCGTTGTCGCCGGGGCGCCGATCAGCAATGCCTGCGAACTTGCAGATCAGGGTAGAACGATCGTTACGGTGTACGACGTTCGAGTGAGCGAATCGCTGAAAGGAAACGTCCCGGTGGGAGGCGTTCTGCGCGTTGCTTTGCCCGGAGGCAAGTATCAATTCCCTGAGGGTGTTGCAGAGGTCCAAATGTCGAGCCTGCACAGGCTGCTGAATGATCACCGCTACGTTCTTTATTTGCAAGGTGCGCGAGGTTCGCCTTCGTTCAGTCCATCCGGTCTCGGACAGGGCATCTTTGAGATCAGCTCAGGTGGGAACGTCAGGTCCTTCGCAACGCCAGGGCTAAACCGCAAACTGTACGCCCGCACGAACGGTGTGGAGGTAGATTCGTTCTTGGCAACAGCGCGCGAGACGGCCCGGCGTTCGAAGCCACGAGTTGAGCATCCACACTCTCAATAGACTCTCTCAGAACGGGAAGCGGTTTCAGACCGAATCCTTATCACCAAAGCCCTTGTCATAGGGCGGTTGGAAGCGGACCGGAAGCAGATTCCGCTTCTGCATTCGCGCACCCACCGAAGGCAAGAGCGGCCGAATTCGGCGAAAAAACGGCGGGCGAGGGCGCCCGCCGCTACATCGTCGAGATTCGGGTCGAAAGCAGGCCTGAAGGCCCGCTCCACCCGTTCAATGGCTATTTCTGGTTCTCCCCTCCACTCGCCGCTCCCGCCGCCGCCCCTGATCCTGACGCCGGCGTCGCCGGCAGGATGGTCTGCGTCGGGTTTTCGGCGCGTTTTTGCTCCGGGCCGCGGGCCGGCGTGGACGCCGGCAGCGGCTTGCGCGGCAGCATCGAGTCGCGCATGGCGGCGTTGTAGACGAACGACGCCACGATGACCGCGTTCTGCATCATGTCGGCGCGCTGGATGCGCTCGTAGACGTCCATGTTGCTGTGGTGCGTGCGGGTGGAGTACTCGACCTCGTCTTGGATGAACTGGAAGCCGGGCAGGCCGACGGCGTCGAACGAGAGGTGATCGGTGCCGCTGGTGTTGCGCAGCGAGATGGCGCCGGCGCTCAGGTCGCGGAACGGCTCAAACCAGCGCTCGAAGATGGGCACGACCGCCGCGTTCTCCTGGCAGTAGATGCCGCGGATGCGCCCGGTGCCGTTGTCCACGTTGAAGTAGGCGGCGAGCTTGGCCTGCTCGGGCTTGAGGGTGAGCGGGCCGGACTCACGCCGGAGGTTGGCGGGAAGGTCGCGCTCTTCCGGACTCGGATCGGGGCGCGAGCCGAAGTGTTCTTTGGCGTAGGCGCGCGAGCCCAGCAGTCCTTCTTCTTCGCCGGTCCAGAGCGCGATGCGGATGGTGCGCCGCGGCTTCAGGTCGAGCGCCTTAAGGATGCGCATGGCTTCCATCATGACGGCGCTGCCGGCGGCGTTGTCGGTGGCGCCGGTGCCGGTGTGCCAGGAGTCGAGGTGCGCGCCCAGCATCACGACTTCGTCTTTCAGCTTGGGATCGGCGCCGGGGATTTCGGCGATGGTGTTGTACTGCGTGGCGGCGTCGTCATAGAACTTGGTGCGGACGTCGAGTTCAAGCTCGACCGGCACGTCGCGCTTGAGAAGGCGCGAGATGCGACCGAAGTGCTCGATCGCCATCGAGAGGGTGGGGACCAGCGCCTGGCCGTTGTTGCGCCAGCCGTTGCTCACGCCCTGCACGAAGACGGTGCCGCCGTCGCCGCGGCTGGGCTCGACCACGGCGAGGACTTTTTCATCGGCCCAAAACTGGCGAACGGCCTCGCGCAGCTTGCGGAGGCGGGCAAACTCTTCGCGGGTCTGCGGACCCTGCGGCCCGCCGCGCCGTTCCGGCGATGGATCGTAGGCCGCGACTTCGGCCAGCGACTTGTCGTCGTAGCGGCTGAGGTCGGCCTTCTCGTGCGGCTTCACGTCACGCATGTCGCCGTTGAGCACGACCATGCCGGCGAGTTTGCCGCGGTATTTCTCCAGGTCTTCGATCTTTTCGATTTTCACGGCAATGGCCTTGCCCTTGACCGCGCCGTTGGTCCCGGGCGACCAGGCGAGCGGATAAGCGATGAGCGGCGCCACGTCAGGCGCGGTCATGCGGACGTTGACGTATTCCTGCGACCATCCGCGGCCGAACGGGCCCCAGGGCTCCAGGTGCGCGTTGGCCAGGCCCCAGGCGGCGAACTGGTCGCGCGTCCACTGGTTGGCGCGCTTCACGTTGGGTGAGCCGGTGAGGCGCGGGCCAATGTTGTCGGTGAGCTCGCTCATGATCTCCATCACCTTGGAGCGGCGGAAGCCTTCGTCGCGGATGCGGGTGAGGACGTCGAGGTCGGGATCGTCGGTGGAATTCGCGGCGGCTGCGGCGTAAACGGTCGCGGCCGGAATGAGGGCGAGCGCAATGGTGACGACCGCCGCCAGCAGGCGGCGCAGATGCTGCGACTGCGTGGACATGGCAATTTCCTCTTTAAGACCCGGAGCACCGGAACAGAAAGGTCGCGCTAACGTTCTGGCGGCGGGAAATTTCCAATCAGGAATTCAGGCCAGAGAACTATATCACTGGCGCAGGGCAGCCTCTATAATGGCGGGCTTTTTCCACTTCGGCACTTAGCATTTAGCGCTTGGCATTGGGCCGTTAGGGTCCGCGCTTGACGGCCAAATCTGACTGCCACGTGCCAATTGCTAACTGCTGATTGCCAACTGCTGTTTTCGGGAGGACTGATGTTTCGACGCGCTTCATCCGCTCTCTTGCTCGTACTTGCCGTCTTCAGCTTCGCCGGCGCGGCCGAGGACAACGGCATGCTCGGCTACTCCGACGCTGCGGCGCGCAGCCAGCGCGAGTGGGAAACGAAGTTTCGCGCCATCCCTTCGGCTGACAACCAGCGCGAATACATGCGACGGCTTTCGTCGCGGCCGCACCACATTGGAACTGCGTTCGACAAGGAGAACGCGGAGTGGATCTTCGAGCTGTTCAAGTCGTGGGGCATCCAGTCGCAGATCGAGAACTTCGACGTGCTCTTTCCCACGCCGCGCGAGCGTGAAGTGGAGCTGGTGGAGCCAACGCGCTTCACGGCCAAGCTGCAGGAGCCGGCGCTGACCCAGGACCCGACGTCGGACCAGATCAAAGAGCAGCTTCCCACCTACAATGCCTATTCCGCCGACGGCGATGTGACCGCGCCACTGGTGTATGTGAACTACGGCATCCCAGCGGACTACGAGGAACTCGAGCGGCAGGGTGTTTCGGTGAAGGGCGCGATCGTGATTGCGCGCTATGGGCAGTCGTGGCGCGGCATCAAGCCGAAGGTCGCGGCCGAGCACGGCGCGGTCGGCTGCCTGATCTACTCCGATCCGAAAGACGATGGCTACGCGCAGGGCGAGGTGTTTCCCGCGGGAGCATGGCGTCCGGCGGACGGTGTGCAGCGCGGCAGCGTGATGGACATGCCGCTGTATCCGGGCGATCCGCTGACGCCGGGCATTGGCGCGGTGCCGGGCGCGAAGCGGCTCGACATGAAGGACGTGAAGACCTTCACCAAGATTCCTGTGCTGCCCATCAGCTACGGCGACGCACAGCCGCTGCTGGCGGCGCTGGCCGGGCCGGTTGCTCCGGCGAACTGGCGGGGCGCGCTGCCGATTACGTATCGCATCGGGCCGGGGCCGGCGAAGGTGCACCTGCGGGTGAAGTCGAACTGGAACACGGTGAAACTGTACGACGTGATCGCGCGCATCCCGGGCAGCACGCTGCCGGATGAGTGGATCGTGCGCGGCAACCATCACGATGCGTGGGTGAACGGCGCCGAAGATCCGATTTCCGGCCAGGTGGCGATGATGGAGGAGCTGCGCGCGTTCGGCGAGCTGCTGAAGCAGGGCTGGCGCCCGAAGCGCACCATTATTTATGCGGCGTGGGACGGCGAGGAGGAGGGCCTGCTGGGCTCGACCGAATGGGCCGAGCAGCACGCCGACGAGCTTCGGCAGAAAGCGGTGGCCTACATCAACAGCGACGGCAACGGGCGAGGGTATCTGCAGGCGGTCGGGTCGCACTCGCTGGAGAAGTTCGTGAACGAGGTGGCGCGGGACATCCAGGACCCGGAAAAAGACATGCCGATCTGGCAGCGGCTGAAGCTGCAACGGATCCTTGAAGCCAAGAACGCGGAGGACCGCGAGACGCTGCGCAAGAAGGCCGACCTGCGCATCAACGCGCTGGGCTCGGGCAGCGACTACACGGCGTTCCTCGACCACCTGGGGATTGCGTCGCTGAACCTGGGCTTCGGCGGCGAGGACTTCGGCGGGATCTACCACTCGATTTACGACGATTTCTACTGGTTCACGCATTTTTCCGACACCGACTTCAAGTACGGGCGCGCCCTTTCGCAGACGGCGGGCACGGCGGTGATGCGGCTGGCCAACGCCGACGTGCTGCCGTTCGCCTTCACCAATCTCTCCGACACGGTGAAGCGGTACATCAAGGAGATCGAGAAGCTGGCCGACGACCAGGCCGACAAGATCCGCGAGACCAACAAGGAGATTGAGGAAGGCGTGTTCGCGGCGACCAACGATGTGAAGCGTCCGCTGGTGGCGCCGAAGGCGGAGCCGGCGCCTCCGCACCTGAACTTTGCGCCGCTGGAGAACGGTTCCGACGCGCTGGCGCGTGCCGCCGAGCGCTACGACCGGGCGATGACGCGCGCGCGCAAGAACGGCGGCGCGCCGCTGGCGCAGAGTTCGATGGCGGCGCTGAACGCGCAGCTCATCCTGAGCGAGCGCAAGCTGACGCTGGATGCGGGCTTGCCGATTCGTCCGTGGTTCAAGCACCAGCTCTACGCGCCGGGGTTCTACACCGGCTACGGCGTGAAGACGATTCCCGCAGTGCGTGAAGCGATCGAGCAGAAGAACTGGGCGGAAGCCGACGCCGCGGCCGCGCGCGTGGGCAAGATGCTGGAAGGCACGGCGGCGCTGATCGATTCGGCGGCGGAGAAGCTGGAGCAGGCGGCGAAGTAGTTCTACGTCCAGCACAGAGGCACAGGATCAGGAAGAAACACGGAGCAGCTCAGTGACTCTGTATCTCTGTGGCGGATTTTTTGTGGTTTAATCGCGCCACCCATGCGCCCCACACTCCTCGACTGGTCTGCCGTTGCCGGCTACCTGCTGATCACGCTCATCCTAGGGCTGTATTTCCGCCGCAAATCGGGGCAGAGCACGGAGGACTACTTTGTCTCCGGACGCGACGTGAGCTGGTGGCTGGCCGGCACTTCGATGGTGGCGACGACGTTTGCCGCCGACACTCCGCTGCTGGTCACCGGGCTGGTGTACACGCAGGGCATCGCGGGGAACTGGTTGTGGTGGAGTTTTCTGCCGTCAGGAATGATGACGGTGTTTCTCTTCGCGCGGCTTTGGCGGCGATCGGAGCTGCTCACCGACGTGCAGTTCGCCGAGCTGCGCTACTCGGGCAAACCGGCAGCGTTCCTCCGCGGATTCCGCGCCGTCTATCTCGGGCTGCTGATGAACTGCCTCATCCTGGGATGGGTGGCGAAGGCGATGATCACCATCCTCCACGACCTGCTGGGGGTTTCGAATTTGCAGGCCACGCTCATCTGCGTGCTCGTGCTGGTGCCGTTCACCGGGATTTACGTCACGCTCGGCGGACTGTGGGGCGTGCTGTGGACGGACCTGTTCCAGTTCGTGCTGAAGATGGGCATCGTGATTGTGGTGGCCTACTACGCGGTGAGCGCGGCCGGAGGAATGGGCGCGCTGCTGGCGAAGCTGAGCATGGCGCGGCAAGTGGCGATCGCGCAGCCGGGCGGCGCGGGGGCTGGCGATCCGACGGCGCTTCTGCCGCATTCCAGCGCGATCACGGCAGCGCCGCTGTGGACGGTGCCGGTGCTGACGTTCCTGGTTTTCCTGTGCCTGCAATGGTGGGCGTTCTGGTATCCGGGGGCGGAGCCGGGCGGCGGCGGATACATTGCGCAGCGCATCTTCAGCGCGCGCGACGAGCGCCACGGGCTGCTCTCGGTGCTGTGGTTCAACGTGGCGCACTACGGGCTGCGTCCGTGGCCGTGGATCCTCACGGGCCTCGCGGCGATTGTGCTCTATCCGAACCTGGAGCAGCCGGAATCGGGATACATGCGGATTGTGGGCGACCATGTGCCGCATGCGTTCATGGGAATCGTGATCGCGGGATTTCTGGCGGCGTTCATGTCGACCGTGGCGACGCAGCTGAACTGGGGCGCGTCGTACCTGGTGGCCGATTTCTACCGGCGCTTTTTGCGGCGCGACGCCAGCGAGGCGCACTACGTGAACGCGTCGCGGGTGGCGACGGTGCTGCTGGTGATCGCATCAGGGCTGGTGGCGTGGGGGCTGACGTCGATTCGCGCCGGCTGGCAGTGGGTGCTGGAACTGGGCGCGGGGACGGGCGCGGTCTATCTGCTGCGCTGGTACTGGTGGCGCATTAACGCCTGGAGCGAGATCGCGGCGATGGCGACGGCGCTGGTGGTGTCGCTGGCGCTGCGGATGGCCGAGCCATTTCATGGATCGGCAACGCTGGTGTCGGCCGAGAACGCGATCGTGACCACGGCGGTGACCAGCATTGTCTGGGTCATCGTCACGTTTGCAACGCGGCCGGAGCCGGACGACGTGCTGATGCGCTTCTATCGGAAGGTGCGTCCGCACGCGGCGGGATGGCATCCGGTGGCGGCCAAAGCGCCCGACGTGCCGCGCACGCGCGACCTGGGAGCGAACCTGCTCTCGTGGGTGCTGGGCTGCGGGATGGTGTACGCGGCGCTGTTTGGGGTGGGGAAGATTCTGCTGCACGAGGCGGGGCTTGGGGTGGGGCTTATGGTTGTGGCGGCGGCGTGCGCCGGCGGGTTGTACTGGAACCTGGAGCGGCAGGGGTGGGGAGCGGAGAACGCTGCGGGCAAGTCCGCACGAACGACACGATAAAGTTGTCAGTTGCCGGCTGCCAGTTGCCGGTTGAAACACCGCCCTCGAGAGTTGGCGGTTGTCAGAACGGGAGAGGGGACCATGCCGAACAGTGATCGAGACCCTGTCGCCTGGCAGAAGGGAATCGTTTTCGTGAAAGAAGTCTATGCCGCCAGCGCCTGTTTCCCACGCGAAGAGATGCACGGCCGAATTATCAACGGCTTGATAGCCTCGCTCCAGTCCTAGGGGTTTAACTGGCAACTGGCAACCGGCAACTGACAACTCGCTCAAACCCCTCCCGCGCACCTTCCTGTCCCATTACCAACTGTGTTACCTTACACCCCGTCCAGAGTGGCTCTGTTCGGGGTGAACCCTGAACGGATGGGCCCCCAGAACCGGCGCCGGCGCCGAGCAAAGGCCGGAGGGCCGGTACCCGTCCGACGCGCTTCACAGGCAGCCGTTTTGCGGCCCGCGTGCCTCGCGCACGCCTGTGCGTTTTGCGCCTGGGAGCGTGGCTGGGCGCGCGGTTTCAGCAGGGAGTCCTGCAACATGGTGCTCGGTTTCGGTTTTAACAAGACGAAGGTCCTGGCGGCGGCGGAGAAGTACGTCCAGCAGGGCAAGCTGCAGAATGCCATCAACGAGTACCTGAAGGTCGCCAAGGAAGACCCCAAAGAGCTGACGGTGCTGAACACCATCGGCGACCTGTACGCGCGGCTGGGACAGACCGAGCAGGCCATCAGCTACTTCAAGAAGGTTGGCGATTCGTACGCGGGCGGCGGCTTCACGGTGAAAGCCATCGCCATGTACAAGAAGATCACCAAGCTCAGCAACACGTCGACCGACTGCATCCTGCGTATGGCTGAGCTTTACACGCAGCAGGGCCTCTACTCCGATGCGCGCGCGCATTACATGCAGGTGGCCGACCTGTACATGCGCGTCAACGAGCTGCAGCAGGCGGCGAAGATCTTCCAGAAGATGCTGGAACTGGATCCGGAGAACGCGGCCATGCAGTCGAAGCTGGCCGACCTCTACCTGCGTCTGGACAAAAAGGACGAAGCGCGCAACATCTTCTTCTCGGCGGCGCAGTCGCTGTATCAGCGCGGCGCGCACGATTCGGCCGACGAAGCGCTGGGCCGCGTGCTGCGCATCGAGCCCACGAACACGGCGGCGCTGCTGCTGCGCGGGAAGATTGCCGTTGAAACGGGCGACTCGGCCGCCGCCGTCAAGCACCTGGAGCAGATCCCCAACATTGATTCGCGTCCCGAAGCGCTCACTTTGCTGCTCAAGGCCAGGCTGATGACCGGCAACCTGGGCGAGGCCGAGCCGGTGGCCAAGAAGCTGCTCACGGTGCACAACGATCCGGCGGGCATCACCGCGTATGCCGAGGCGCTGATGACGGGCGGCAACTTCGAAGGCGCGCTGCGGGTTTACGAAAATTATGCCGACCGCCTGCTCAAGGGCAACGCGGCTGCGACCTTGCGGGCGCTGCACGGCTCGATCGCGCGCATCAAGGAGAATCCGGCGGCGCTGGAGATGCTGCTTTCGCTCTATCAGCGCGCCGGGGAGAGCACGAACCTGGGCGAGGTCACCGAGCTGCTGGCGCACGCTTACGTGCAGACCAACCAGCTCGCCAAGGCGCGCGACCTCTACCAGGAGCTGGCGAAGATGGAGCCGGAAAACGCGCTCCACATGCAGCACTATCGCCAGATGGTCTCCAAGCTCGGCGAAGACCCGGCCACGCGCGAGCTTTCCAAGGAAGAAGGCTCGCAGGCCTTCATGGTCGACGAGCTGGAGATCACCGCGCCGAACCTGGTGCAGGAGTACGACGAACTGACCGGCGATGCGATCAAGGCGGCGCTGACCGATTCCGAGCTGCTCGATTCCTACAACATGCCGCAGAAGGCGATCGATCCGCTGGAGGCGGCGCTGCCCAAGGCGCCGCGCGATGCACGCATGAACCACCGCCTGGCGTCGCTGTACGTGCGCGCGGGCCGGTACGCCGACGCGGCGCGCTGCTGCAGCGTGCTGAGCGAGGTCTACTCCGAGGCGGGATTTGCCGACCAGGCGACGCAGTACGGCGAGATGGCCACTCGCTATCGCGCGCGCGGGCCGGCCGAACCTGTGTCCGCCGTTGCCGCGGCGGCCGAGTTTGCCGTCGAGGCGCCGGCTGCCGAGCCGCCTCCGAAAGCCCAGCCGACGCACAAGGAAATCGATCTCTCCTCCGAGTGGGAGAGCATGGCCGTGGCCGAGCCCGAGCCGGGCACGCCCGAGGCGGAAGAAGCCGCCAAGGCCAAGGCGGCCGCCGCCGAAGCCGCCGCCGCCGAAGCCGCTGCGAAAGCCGCGGCCAGGGCCGCGCCGGTCGCTTCAACGGTCACCGATCTGCTCGACGAGGCGCGCTTTTACATTTCGCAGGGCATGTGGAACGAGGCGCGCTCGGCCCTGGCGAAGGCCGCTGAATCGGCGCCCGAGTCCACCGAAATTCGTGACCTGCGCGCACAGATCGAAGCCGGCAGCGTGCCGGCCCAGGTTGCACCGGAGCCGGTCGCCCCCGTTGTGGAAGCTGCGCCGCCTCCGCCACCACCGGCAGGCGCCGCGCCTCCGCCGGCTCCGCAGAGGCAGGCGGCCGCGGCGGCGTCGACCAGCGCGCTGGGAGATTTGGTTTCGGACCTGGAATCGTCGCTGGGCGACGACTTCGCCGTGGCCGAGCCGCCGGCTCCCGCCAAGCCGGCAGCGAAAGCGCCGGCCGCGCCTCCGCCGGCCCCGCCAGCGGCCCCTGCAGGGGCGCCGGTTTCAGCTGCGGCGGCAGCCGCGGAAGAGAAGTCGGTGCTCTCCGACTTGTTCGAGGAATTCAAAGAGGGCGTGGAAGAAGCCACACCCGAAGACGAAGATCCGCAAACGCACTACAACCTCGGGGTCGCCTTCAAGGAGATGGGGCTGCTGGACGAGGCCATCGGCGAGCTGCAAAAGGTGTGCCGCGCGCTCGACAACGGCGCCGAGTTCAGCGATCGGGTGCAGGCCTATACGTGGCTGGCCAACTGTTTCGTGGAAAAGGGCGTCCCACAGGCTTCCATCAAGTGGTTCGAGAGGGCGATCAAGTCCCCGGGGGTGGATGAAGAGACGCGCATGGCCATCCGCTACGAGATGGGAGCGGCGCACGAAGCGGCGGGCGACAAGAAAGCGGCCCTGCAGCAGTTCATGGAAGTGTACGGCAGCAACATCGACTACCGCGACGTGGCCGAGCGCATCAAGGCGCTGCGAGCGTAGAATCCGGTCTGGATGGACTCAACGCCACAGGCCCCTCAAAGGCGCACCGGCGCCTCCGCTGACGACGGCAGCTCGCGGGCTGAAGCTCCCATCCATTCGCGGTTGAGCCTTTTTACCGACACCGCCGAGCCCGCCCAGCCCTACCTGGTCAGCTCCTCCGCAGGAGGCGCCGGACGCGCGCCCGTGCCCCGCATGTCGCGCTGGACGCAGCGCATCTTCCTGGTAATCTTCGTCATCTTCTGTATCGAGTTGGGCATGCTGCTGGTGGTGCTGCCCTGGCTGCCGGTGTGGACCAGCAATGGCTTGCTGGCGCGCTTCCCCGGCTTGCGGGAACTGGCGGCGCACAACTTCGTGCGCGGCGCCATGTCGGGCATGGGACTGCTCGATATCTGGATCGGCATCTGGGAAGCGGTGCATTACCGCGAGAAATAGTTGCCAGTTGCCAGTCAGTTCACAGTTCACATTCACAATCCTCTTCCACGCGTCTTCACCGCGGGATCGGGCTGCGTTTTCGTGTCGCAAACTGTGAACTGTAAACTGTAAACTCCTGACGGCCGGCAACTGGCAACCGGCAACTGCTTCCATGGACAAGCCTAAGAGCTTCCGCGCCCCGCTCGCATACGAAAACAGGGCCTTTCTGGAGAGTCCGGACGGGCGTCCACTGCGCATTCTCTCCGAGTACCTGGAGCCGCTGGCGCGGTTCCGGCGCGAGCGCATCCAGGACACAGTTGTGTTCTTCGGCTCGGCGCGCTTCCACAGCCACTCCGACGCGCAGCATGCGCTTGAGCTGCTGGAAAAGCCCGGGTCGGCGAAGCCGGCGGCGCCCGATCAGCAGCCCAAAACGCCGGGGCGCGGCGAGGGCGACGCCGACGAACTGCAGGTCAAGCTGGCGCGGGCGGCGGTCGAGATGGCGCGCTACTACGAGGCGGCGCGGCAACTGGCGGGCATGCTGACCAAGTGGTCGATCCAGCTTCCGTTCAAGCGCAACCGCTTCGTGGTCACCACCGGCGGCGGTCCGGGAATCATGGAAGCCGCCAACCTGGGGGCGTGGGAAGCGGGCGGAAAGACCGTCGGCCTGAATATCCGGCTGCCCTTCGAGCAATTGCCGAACCCTTACATCACGCCCGCGCTGAACTTTGAGTTCCACTACTTCTTCATGCGCAAGTACTGGTTCGCATATCTGGCGAAGGGACTGGTGATCTTCCCCGGCGGCTTCGGCACGCTCGACGAGCTCTTCGAAATCCTGACGCTGGCGCAGACCGACAAGCTGGCGAAGAAGATCCTGGTGGTGATTTACGGGCGGGACTACTGGAAGCGGGTGATCAACTTCGAGGCGCTGGTGGACAGCGGGGCCATCTCGCCCACCGACGTGAACCTTTTCCGCTTCGCCGATTCACCGGAAGAGGCGTTTGAATTCCTGCGCGACGGGCTGACCAAATACCACCTGGGCAAGCCGGGCGGCAAACCCAAGTCGCCGGAGATCGCGAAGACAAGGCCGTAAAAACCGCAGTTGGCGATTCGCAGCGGCCAATCGGCGCCTGGCAAACGATAGGTTGCCGGGCGCGGTCGTTCCGGGGCCAAATGCTAAGTGCTAATTGCTGCAAGTTTTACGACGCAGCCGCTTGGGCGGATGCCGCGCAGACCGGCATGAGGACGACCTGTTCGCCAACCACCGAGACGGTCATCTCGCGGGCGCAGGGGCCGCAAAGCCAGAAGTACTCGGCGCGAGGGGCGCCGTTGCGTATCAGGTCCGCAACGGTTTCAGGTTGCGGCGCGGGCGCCACCGTGGCGATTGGGGCGAGGGCGCGCTGCATGGGCCTGCGGCGCGCGGGGAAGCCCTGTACGTCAGACTCGACGCGGAAGATCTTGCCCTGGTTCAGATAACGAAGCTTCGCCGAGCAGCCTGGATTGGCGCACTTGGATAGCATGGCGGGCCTCCCGAGGGACAGGATTGCAGTACGTGGCGTACATCCCGGCGTCGCGTGATGCCGGCAATTGAGACTGACAGCGGCCTGTGCTGGATTGGATGCAGCAACTCGGGCCGGCGAGTGGTGGAAAACTTTTTTGACGAGGACGAGGCTGGCGAGATTATATCCCCGGCTGGGAACCCGCGCGCCGCGAAATTCGTTCGTACAAAAACTTTGGCCGGGCAGGCCGCGGGACACCGGCTCCGTTCGGCCCGCCGCGACGGCTTGTCTGGCGTGATTTCTACCAGTACGTCCGCAACCCCATGCACATTGGGATGGCGCTGTTCCTGGCGGGGACTGCGCCACGGCGCCGCGCTGGGCGCCGCGACCGCATCGGCCGGCGCGGGTGATCGGGTGCGGTGGCACTTAGCACTTAGGATTTGGCAGTTGGCCGCGAACGCCCGGGCTTTCAGGGGCCCAATGCTAATTGCCGAATGCTAGGTGCCGGAGCTCGGCCGCGCCGGAACCACTTCCACGATTGCGTTGTAGTCCGGCACGCCGCTGGTGTCGAGCTGGCCCGCGGGGATCAGCCCGTTGACCTCAGGCCAGTGGGCTTGCAGGCAGCCGGGGCGGACTTCGGCGATCTTCACCCGCCCGTGAAATTCTCCCAGTTCATTGCGCAGCAGGATGGGATCGCGATCGGCGACGCCGAGCTGGTCGGCGTCAACCTGCGACATGAAGACCTGGTCCCGCTCGGCGCCGGTGAGCGGATCGAAGCCGGCGTGCACGATGCTGTTGAACTGGCGGCCGCGGCGGGTGGACAGCAGAAACCGGCCGGCGGGGATGTTCTGATCGGGCAGGTTGACCGCGCTGAAGTGGCCCTTGCCGTCGGCAGTAAGGAAGCTTTCGCCAAGCAGGCGCGGGCCGCCGCACTGGAAGTTGTCGCCCTTTCTTTTGAGAGACCCGATGCCGCGGTAGGCGGGGCACACGCGGTCGATTTCGCCGCGGATGTCCTGCGTGTTTTGCCATGGGAAGGCAGTGTTGGCGCGCTCGGGGTGGGCCCTGCGGGCAACCAGGACCGGGATCTCCCATTCGTCGAGCGCTTCGCCGGGGCGCGGGCCGGGAATCTCCGGCGAGTAGATGACGCGGCGCTCGGTGCTGGTTTCCGTGCCGCCGCCGCGCTGCTCGTAGCGGGTGCGACTGGGCAGCAGCACGACGGTTTCGCCGGGATCCACGAGCATGGAGCGGTTGGCGACGATGTCCTGGTGAATGCGCAGGCGAACGCGTCCGAGGGCGCGGTCCACGCGGTCGGGCTGCGGTAAGGTCTGCGCGAAATTGCCGCCCGATTGCCACAGCGCGTCGAGTTCGCCGCGCTCGGCGGCGAGGATGCACTCGGTGGCGGTCATTCCTTTCCACGCGGGCGGCTCGAAGCCCCACATGGTTGGGGCGGAAAAGCGACGGGCGTTGTCTTCGTTTACGGCTGACCCCAAAACGTAAGCGCCGGGCTGGGCGCCCATTTCGGCGCCGCCCTGGACGCCGCTATGTCCGCGGATGGGCATGAGACCGGTGTGGGGGCGTCCGACGAAGCCGCGCGCCAGTTGCAGGTTTACGATGGCGCGCACGTTGTCGCTGCCGTGGCGATGCTGCGTGACTCCCATGCTCCACACCATGATGGCGTGACGCGCGCGGCCGAACGATTCGGCGAAGCGCAGCATGTCGGCGCGCGGGAGGCCCGAGCCGCGCTCCAGCTCTTCCCAGGAAAACGCGCGGGCTTTGGCCTCGACGTCTGCAAAGCCGATGGTTCGCTCGGCGATGAACTCGCGGTCGAGCCAGTTGTTTTCGACCAGGTGCTTGAGCACACCGTAGAAGAATGGAATGTCGCCGCCGGTGCGTATGAGGAAGAAGTCGTCGGCGATCTGCGTGCCGAACAGCGCGCTCTCGGTGACTGAGGGCACCCAGTAGCGGTCCATGCCGGGCTCGCGGTACGGGTTCACGACGAAGATGCGCGTGCCGGCCTTTTTCGCGTAGTACAGGTACTTGGTTGCGACCGGCTGATTGGCCGCGACGTTCGACCCGACGAAGACGAGCAGGTCGGCGCCAATCCAGTCCGAGTAGGAGCACGTGGTCGCCGCTACCCCGACCGTCGCATTCAGGGCGGCGGTCGAAGGCGCGTGGCAGACGCGGGCGCTGGTGTCCACGCTGTTCGTGCCGAAGAAGCGTGCCACCTTCTGATGCGCGTAGTAGGCCTCGTTGGTGAGGCCGCGCGAGGTGACGTACCAGGCGAGGCGATGCGGGTTGGTCTGCTTCAGGCCCTGCGCGGCCGCATCGAGGGCTTCGTCCCAGCTAATGCGGCGGAATCCTTTCGCGCCGCGATGGCGAATCATGGGCACGGGAAGCCGGCCGAGCTTGCGCAGTTGTTTTTCCGAGAGGCCGCGCAGCCGCTCCACGTCTTCGAGCAGGCGCCAGTCCATGGCGGGCATGGTGTTCAGCCGCAGCAGTTGCAGGCGCACGGCGCACAGGTGGACGCCCTTCATCGTCCAGTCGCGCATGCCGCTGGTGCCGAGGGCGCAGCCGTCGCAGCAGCCGTCGCGGAGAATGCGCCACGCGTAGCCCAGGTTGTCGCGGTTCTCCCAGAACGCGTCGAGCATGTCCTTGTAGTTGTTGGGGTGCTGCTGGTTCAGGCCATAGGGGACGAGGCTGACCCAGTGGGAAGAACGTTTCACGTTTCGCGTTTCACGTTTCACGAAGATAAGGACCGGCGAATGGTGAGGCCGCTTTTCTCCAGAATACAGGGCGCAGCGCGCTAGCGCGAGTTGAGCAGCAGCTTGTGACGCAGCAGGGCGAGCGATTCGGGCGCGATCATGTCGCGCAGCGTCACCAATTGCACGCTGGCGGGCGCGTGCCGGGCAACTTCATCCATGATAAGCGGGGAAACGTAGGCGCGGGGCGCTTCGGCGAGCAACTGTGCCAGCCGCGCGTGGTCGCGGTAGTGGACGAACACCAGGTTGTTCACCACCGCCTCCGGGGCCGTGCCGCCCACCGCCTGGCGGAATTGCGGCTCGAAGGAAATGTCGCTCAATACCATGGGGAAGACGTGGCGGCGGGCGTGGCGCAGCAATATGCGGTGGAACTCGGGGTTCAAGCCGATGCGAAACGGCTCGCGCCGCAGCCGCGTGCCCCAGGCGGTCGCTTCGGCCCAGTGGAAATCGGTGGTCACCAGCAGGTCGGCGTCGCGCAGCAGGCTGCGTAACTTTTTTGCCGGTTCGGTGGTGAGTACCGGAAAGGCCTCGATGCCGAGCTTGCGGTGGATTTCTTCGCTGAACAGTCCGGCCTGCTCGCGGTTGCACTCCAGTACGGCGCAGCGAACAGCGGGAGCGCGGATGCCGGCGGCGTGCAGCAGCGATTGAGCCACGCGCCGCGGCGAGAGGCTGTACTGCTCGCCTTCGCGCAGCACGCGGCGGGCGAAGCGCTCCAGGTCGCGGCGGTAGGAGCGCTCGGCGGCGGCGGTGGAGTACTTCACGAAGACGCCGCGCGTGGGCTTGATGTCGACCACGCCCTCCTTTGCGAGCTTTCGGTAAGCCCGGAAGGCGGTCTTCAGGTTGAGGCCGGTTTGCGTGGCGACGTCGCGCACCGTGGGCAGGCGGCTGCCCGGGCGCAGAATGCCGAGATGGATGTGATAGAGCAGTTGCTCGCGGATCTGCTCAGCGGGAGAGAGCTGGCTCTGCGGGTTGATGCTGAAGCGTACTGTTGAAGCGGCGCGCACGAAGTGATTCTTTGCAACACGCGAAAGGCGCTCAAGCTGTGGCGGCCAGTATATATGTCCGTTCACCGATGGCGGCTTGACGGGCGCGACCCCGGCTGCCATGTTGGAGCACATTGTCCCGGGAGGAGTGATGCAAACGGCGGTACTGCCAGACGCAGCCCGCAGCGAATTTCAGAGTCGCGCGCGCATCGGTGTGCGCACCGAAGACTTGCGCAAGGTCTACGCATCGGCAGGGCCGGCAGCCACGCCCGCCGGCATGAGCATCATGCCGCTGGGACGCGCGCAGAGCGCCGACAAGAAAGACAAAGACAAGAAGAAGTCGGCGGGCGTGGTGGCGCTCGACGGCATCTCGCTCCAGGTCGAACCCGGTGAAATCTTCGGGCTGCTGGGACCGAACGGCGCCGGGAAGAGCACGACCGTCGGCATCCTGACCACGCGCGTGCGTCCGACGGGCGGGCGCGCGTTCATTGGCGACTACGACGTGTGGCGCCAGCCGGTGGAGGCGCGGCGGCTGATCGGCGTGGTGCAGCAGCGCCCGAACCTCGACTTTGCGCTCACCGCCCGCGAAATCCTGCATTTCCACGCGGCGTACTTCGGCCTTGGGCCGAAGGAGCGGGCGCGCCGCGCCAACGACCTGCTGGAGCGCTTCCAACTGGCTGATCGGGCCGACGATTCGGCACGCAATTTTTCCGGCGGCATGATGCAGCGGCTCTCCATCGCGCGCGCCATGATGCACGATCCGGCGGTGCTGTTCCTCGACGAGCCCTCCACGGGCCTCGATCCGCAGACGCGCTTGCTGCTGTGGGGCATCATCCGCGAGTACAACCAGGCGGGGAAGACGGTGCTGCTGACCACGCACAACATGGAAGAGGCCGACGCGCTCTGCCAGCGTATCGCCATCATCGACCACGGAAAGCTGATCGCGCTGGGCACGCCGGCCGAGCTGAAAACCTCGATCCCCGGCGGCTACGTGGTGCGCCTGCGCTTCAGCGGAACCGCGGCCACGCTCGAACAGCGGCTGAAGCAGCTGGCGGGCGTGCGCGAGGTGCAGTCGAACATTGGCGGCGCCGACGTCTATGCCGATCGTGGCGGGTCGCTGGTGCCCGAGCTGGTGGCGGCGCTGGGCGAGTTGCAGGTGGAGCTCACCGATGTGCACATCTCCGAGCCGAGCCTTGAAAACCTGTTCCTGCACCACACGGGAAGGAGCCTGCGCGATTGAACTGGAAAACGTTCCGGGCAATGCTGGCGCGTGACGCGCACGTGGCGCGGCGCAATCTGGCGGTGGTGCTGGTGCAGACCATGCTCCAGCCGCTGATGTTCGTCTTCGTCTTCGGACAAGTGATGGTGCGCAGCGGCATGATGGTTTCCAGCTACAAGGCCATCCTGCTGCCCGGCATCATGGGCGTGGCCATGACGTTCAGCGGCGTGCAGGCGGTGGCCATGCCGCTGCTGGCCGAGTTCCAGTTCACGCGCGAGATCGAAGACCGGCTGCTGGCGCCCATGCGCATGGAGTGGCTGGTGGCGGAAAAAATCCTGGCCGGCATGGTGCAGGCGCTGATCTCAGGCGCGATCGTGGTGCCGGCGGCGTGGCTGCTGCTGGGACGCAACGTGGGCATCAGCTTCGAGCGTCCGTGGCTGTTTGCGGCGGTGGTGCTGCTGGTGGCGCTGTTCTCCGCCGCGGGCGGCCTCACGCTCGGCGTGAGCATGGGGCAGACGCACATCGGACTGATGTTCAGCCTGGTGCTCGCTCCGATGATCTTCTTCGGCTGCGCCTACTACCCGTGGAGCGCGCTGAACAGTTTTCCCATCCTGCAAAAAGTGGTGCTGCTGAATCCGCTCGTTTATGCCAACGAAGGCCTGCGCGGAACGCTGGCGCCGCAGTTTCCCCACATGCCGATCGCCGTCGTCCTGGGCGCGCTGGTGGTGGTGGACACGCTGCTGGTGATGGCAGGGTTGAACCGCTTCGCGGCCCGGGCGATCAGCTAGTTTCTATTCTGCCGCGCGTCTCCTTCGCCGCTCCGGCTCGGTGGGCGTACGGCCTTCCCTTCAGCCGGCGAAACCCGCCGGGCTGACTGCCGGGCTGTTTCTTTCGGCCGTCTGCGGAACTGGCGCGTGGCTGGCGCAACGCGTCTTGAACTGCGGCGCCCGGATTCATATAATGGCACGCCGTGCCGCATAGTAAAACCACACCCCGTTCTCCTTATCAGATCCAGGTGCTTGACCGCGCCCTCGGCGTGCTGGGAATCCTAACGGAAAAGGGTCCCGGGATGTCGCTGCTGGAAGTGTCGCGCGCGCTCGGGCTGCACAAGAGCACGGCGCACCGGTTGCTGATGGTGCTGGAGCGCCATCGTCTGATCGAGAAGAACGGCGAGGGGCGCTACCGGCTCGGGCTGAAGCTGTTCGAGCTGGGCACGCGCGCCGTTTCGCAGCTCGATATTCGCGAGCGCGCGCGTCCGTACCTGGAGCGCGTGGTCATGGAAACCGGCGAGACGGCGCACCTGTGCGTTTACGACGACGGCGAGGTTGTGTACGTCGACAAGGTCGAGCCGGAGCGCAGTGTGCGCCTGGCGTCGAGCATCGGCCGGCGGACGCCGGCGTACTGCACCGCGGTAGGCAAGGCGATCATGGCGTCGCTGCCCGCCGCCGAGGTGGAACGCGCGGTGCAGAGGATCGGCATGCGGCCGCTCACGCGCCATACCCTCACCACGCTGGCGGAGCTGCGCAACGAGCTGACGAAAGTCCGGCGGCAGGGCTACGCGGTGGACAACGAAGAAAACGAAGAGGGCGTGCGCTGCGTGGGCGCGGTGGTGTGGGGCTACACGCACGAGCCGCTGGCGGCCATCAGCGTCTCAGGGCCGTCGTTCCGCGTGAGCAACGAAAAGGTGCCGCTGCTGGCGCGCTCGGTGACGGCGGCGGCGGAAGCGCTCTCGTCGGAGCTGGGATTCCGGATGGCGAAGCGGCGGGCGGCGCGTTAGCCGAGGTACCGGGCGCGGCGCATCCGGCAGAACAGACCGAGACCGCCGGCCGTGAGTAGTGGACAGTGAACAGTTAGAACACTCTCCACTTGTTTGATCTGGAGCGGGGGATGGGTGTTTTGCAGGTGCAGGCAACAGCGCCGGAGAGGATCGCGACCAAGGCAGATTTTCGCGTTGCCGGCCTGCGCTGGTGGATCATCGGGCTGGTTTTCCTGGCCACGCTCATCAATTTTCTCGACCGGCTGACGATCTCGGTCTTGTCGCCGGTGCTGCGCGCCACCTGGCAGCTTTCCAACTTGCAATACGCGACGCTGGGGACATGGTTCCTGCTGGCGTACACGGTGAGCCACAGCGTCTCCGGCAAGTTCTACGACCGGGTGGGCGTGCGGCGCGGGTTCACCTGCTCGGTGCTGGTCTGGTCGGTCGCGGCGATGCTGCACGCGGCGGCGCGCGGGCTGGGATCGCTGAGCTTGTTTCGCGCGCTGCTCGGATTCGGCGAAGCCGGCAACTGGCCGGGTGCGGCGAAGGTGGTCGCCGAGTGGTTCCCGGCGCGCGAGCGCGCGTTTGGACTGGCCATCTTCAACAGCGGCGCCGCGCTCGGATCGGTGGTCGCGCCGCCGCTCATTGTGTGGCTGCAATATCGTTTCGGTTGGCAGGCCGTGTTCCTCATCACCGGCTCGCTCGGATTTCTGTGGGTCGCGCTGTGGCTGGCGGTGTATCGGCGGCCGGAGGAGCATCGGTGGCTTGGTGAGAAGGAACGCGCACTGATCGAAGAGGGAAGCGCGGCGTCAGCTTCGACATCGCGGACGCGCCCGCGCTGGCGGGACCTGTTTGGGTATCGCCAGGTCTGGGGAATTGTTGCGGCGCGGCTGCTGGTGGATCCGGTGTGGTGGCTCTACATCTTCTGGCTGCCGGAATACTTGAACAAAGTCCGCGGCTTCAGCCTGGCGCAGATCGGGCTGTTCGCGTGGGCGCCGTACCTGGCGGCCGACGCGGGGAGCCTCGCGGGCGGATTCGCCTCGGGCGTGCTGATGCGGCGCGGCTGGAGCGTGGACCGCGCGCGCAAGACCGTCATGCTGATTTCCGCGGCGATGATGCCCGCGGGAATTCTCGCAGAGCGCGCCGAGAGCGCCATGGTCGCGCTCGTGTGGATTGCGGTGGTGCTGTTCGGCTTCCAGGCGTGGATCAACAACCTGCAGGCGATGCCGAGCGATTTGTTTCCCGCGTCGGCAGTGGGCAGCGTCGCGGGACTCGGCGGTTCGGGCGCGGGTATTGGCAGCATGCTGTTCATTCTGGCCACGGGTTGGGTGGTGGACCACTTCTCGTACCGCCCGGTGCTGATCACCGCCGGCCTGCTGGCGCCCATCGGCGCCGCGGTGCTGTTCTGGCTGACGCCGAAGATCGAAATGCTCGACCTTGGCGCGGCGGAGGCGACGGCGTGAACCTCGGGCTGAAAGGCAAGGTTGCCATCGTGACCGGCGGCGCGCGCGACATCGGCCGCGCCATCTCGCTGGAACTTGCGCGCAGCGGCGCCGCTGTCGCGGTCAACTACGCGGCAAGCGCGGATCGGGCCGCGGAAGTCGTGAACGAGATCAAGGCGGGCGGCGGGAATGCGGTTGCCGTCGCCGCCGACCTGCGCCGGCCCGAGGGTGCCGCGAAGCTGGTGAAGGAAACGCGCGCGGCGCTGGGCGACCAAATCCACATCCTGGTGAACAACGCGGGCGGGATCGTGGCGCGCAAGAAGATGGAAGAGATGGACGCCGCGTTCTGGGACGAAGTCATGGCGCTGAACCTGCGCACGCTCTTCCTGGCGACGCAGGCGGCGCTGCCGCACATGGCCGAGGGCGGCGCTATCGTGAATTTGGCGTCGCAGGCCGGACGCGACGGCGGCGGCACGGGCGCGGTTGCGTATTCCACCACCAAGGGCGGCGTGCTCACGTTTACACGCGGGCTGGCGAAGGAACTCGGCCCGCGCAAGATTCGCGTGAATGCCGTCGCGCCGGGGCTGATCAACACCAGCTTTCACGACACCTTCACCAAGCCGGAAGTGCGCCAGCGCGTGGCCGGCATGACGCCGCTTGGCCGCGAAGGCACGGCCGAGGAAGTTGCTGCGCTGGTCGTGTTTCTCGCCTCGGGCGCGTCGCCCTTCGTGAACGGCGCGGCGGTGGACATCAATGGCGGGATGTATTTTTCGTAAGCGATGACGATGCGAGCGACATCCCGGCCGGCACGGCACTTAGCAGTTAGCAATTGGCATTTGGCCGTGAAGGGTCGTGCTGACGAGAGAAGGCGCATTTGGCATTTTGTGTTCGACCGCACTGTTCAGGGGCCAAGGGCTGACTGCCAAATGCTAAGTGCGCCGGCGCGAACCCTCCTCGTGCTCATCGTCTGCTGCATCAGCACCGCCTCCCAGGATGCCCGCGAAAATCTCGGACCGAAGGACGAGCCCGCGAAGAGCACTCAGCCGCATCCGCTGGCGGCGCTGATGCAGTCGGTCACCTGGCAACTCAAGCCCGAGCTGCGCGGCGTGCATCCACGGGTGTACGTCACCGCTGCGGAACTTGAGCAGCTTCGCGGGCGGGCGCGCGGATCGCATCGCGAGTTGTGGCAGCGCGCGCTGCGGAACCTGCCGGCGCTCACCGAAACGCCGCCGCCTCCGCCTGCCGAAGAGCGCCGCGCGCAGAACACGGCCGGCATTTCCATGGCGGGCGCGGCGTTTGCCTACGCGATCGAGCGCGATCCGAAGTATCTCGCCGCCGCCCGCAAGTACATGGACGCAGCCACGAGCTACGACGTTTGGGGATACAGCTACAACAAGCCCAACGTTGATCTCGCCGCCGGGCATCTTCTTTATGCGCTCGGCTGGTCATATGACCTGCTCTACAACGAGCTGACGCCGGCCGAGCGGGAGCGCTATCGCGCCAAGCTCGTCCGCCAGGGGCAGCAACTCTACGAGTACTACAAGCCCAAGCCGGGCCGCACGTACTCCTACAGTCAGAACCACGTCTTCATCCCGATGGCCGGGCTCGCCGTCGCGGCCTACGCGCTAGAGGGCGAAGCGCCAGAGGCTGACCATTGGGCGCGCCTCTCCGCCGCCATCTACGACCGCGTGCTCGCCACGTACTCGCCCGACGGCTACTACTACGAGGGCATGGAGTACTGGATTTTTTCCACGCCGTGGATCGTGCATTATCTGGACGCGCACGCGCACGCGACCGGCGAAGACCTGTACGCGCGCGCGCCCGGCCTGGCGTTGGCGCATTTGTACGCGGCGCACTCCATGCTTCCCGGCGGCAACGACGCGTTCGACTTCGGCGACGTCTTCTTCGGCCCGCTCTCGCGCACCGGCAAAGACGAAGACCGCAAGCGCACGCATCCCGGCGGCCACTTCAACACCAACTACAACATCCTGTACCGCCTGGCGGCGCGTTTCCGCGACGAAGGCGCGCAGGGCGTGGCGGCGTGGCTGGCCGGTATGGGGCAGGTGAACGCCGAAGACTTCTGGTCGCTCGCCTGGTACGACGCGTCGCTTCCCGCCACGCCGATCGAAAAGCTCGAGCCGTGGCACTACTTCAAGGACCATGAGGTCGCCTATTGGCGGAGCGACTGGTCCCCGCGCGCGACAGCGATTGCGTTCAAGTGCGGTCCGCCCGAGGGACATCACACCGCCGCGCTGGTTCAGCAGTTTCCCGACTGGCGCCTCGAAGCCGGGCACGCGCATCCCGACGCCAACCACTTCATCGTTTTCGCCGATGGCAAATATCTGACCGGCGACTCCGGTTACGCCGGCGTTCCCATGACCGAGCAGCACAACACCGTGCTGGTGGACGGCAAAGGCCAGGCCAACGAAGGCGAAGGGCACAGCGCCTGGCAGGACTTCCCATACTCGCAGCTCGACAGGATCCGCATGGCTGAAGTTGATTTCGGACCCGATCGCTTCTTTGTTCGCGGCGACGCCACCGCCGCTTACGCCACGTCGCTCGGCGTGCGCCGCTTCGAACGCAGCCTGATGCTGACCGCGCGCGGCTTCGTGATGTGGGACACGCTGGAAACCGCGCAGGCGCGCACGTTCACCTCGGTGCTGCACTCCGATGACAAAGCCAACGCTCGCGGAAGCGAGATCGAGCTTGGTTCGGGCAGCGGCGCGCGGCTCGACGTGCGCGTCCTCTCGCCGGAGAAAATTTCCGCGCAAGTGGAACCCAACTGGATGATTGCGCCCGGGCGTCCCGGGTCGGTGGCCAGCGGGCAGCGCGAGGCGCGCGGCGAGCGCGTGCGCATCTCCAACGCCACGCCCGCAAAGGACGTTCAGTTCGTTTACGACTTCACCATCCGGAACACAACCGAGAGCAGCAGGTTCGCAGGAGGACAATCGCAGTGAGCACGCAAACCCAAGTTATGGCCGAACCGGTGACGAAGGAAGGCAACGTCTTTCGCGCGACCAACGCGCACAAGGGACGCAAGGTCGTTGTCACACCGCACAACAGCAGCATGCAGCACCTTTACTATGCGCGCACCATCCTGGATCGCGGCGGCAACGGGGTGAGCTTCGAGACAGGGAAGCGCGAAACCGGACTCATCGTTGTGGGCGGCTCGGCCGAATTGCGCGTCAACGAAGAGAAGATTTCGCTCGGCACCTATGACGCGATCTACATTCCGCGCAATTCGCAGGTCAGCATCTCGAGCGCCGCCGGTTGCGACATCGCCGAATTCGCCGCCGAAGTGGACAACGACTATCCGCTCCAGGTCGTCCGCTATGCCGACCTCAAGCAGGACAAGACACTGCACTTCGTTACCGGGTCGGACGCCACGCGCCGCGAGCTGAACATCATGTTCGGGAAGAACGTGAAGGCGGGGCGCATCATGGCGGGCCTCACGCTCTCCGAGCCCGGCAACTGGACGAGCTGGCCGCCGCACGAGCACGCCGTGCTGGCCGAGGAGCTGTACGTGTATACGCACATGCCTCCTCCGGCGTTTGGATTACAGCTGGTGTACACGAACACGCACGAGCCGGAACTGGTCACGATTGTGCGCGACGGCGACGCGGTGCTCATGCCGCGCGGCTACCACCCGAACGTGGCGGCGCCGGGACATCGCATTGGATTCCTGTGGGCGATGGCGGCGCACCGCGAGGTGGAAGACCGGCAGTTCGGCGTGGTCAACGTGCAGCCGGGCTTCGGCGCGGGCGGCTCGGGACTCGACCAGGCGAGGAAGTAGTTGCCGGTTGTCAGTTATCAGTTGCCAGACCGGCAATTGGCAATTGGCACCTGGCATTCAGCCGTCCAGGTCTGATTTGAGCGGCCAATGCTAGCTGCGAATTGCTGATTTATTTCACCCTCCGCCAAAGGAGGGCGGAAGGGTGGGGCGCCTACAGACATGATCCTCGATCGTTTTCGGCTGGACGGGAAAACGGCGCTGGTGACGGGCGCGTCGGCGGGACTGGGCGCGGCGATTGCGCTCGCGCTCGCTGAGGCCGGCGCGAGCGTGGCGTGCCACGGCAATTCGCGGCCTGCGTCGGATACGGCGGGGCGCATCGTGAACGCCGGCGGGCGCGCGACCGCGGTGCAGTGCGACCTGGCGCGCGAAGGCGGCGCGCACGAGCTGTTCCTCGCCGCCGAACGGGCGATCGGCACCATCGATGTGCTGGTGAACAACGCCGGCGTCATCAAGCGAGCGCCGGCGTCGGAATATTCCGACGCCGACTGGGAGCTGGTACTGCGGGTGAACCTGACCAGCGTTTTCCGGCTGAGCCAGCTGGTGGGCCGGCGGCTGCTGGAGCTGAAGCGGCCGGGAAAGATCGTGAACATCGCGTCGCTGCTGTCGTTCCAGGGCGGCGTGTTCGTGCCGGCATATTCGGCGTCGAAGGCGGGCGTGGCGCAGATCACCATGGCGCTGGCGAACGAGTGGGCTTCGCGGGGCATCAACGTGAACGCCATCGCGCCGGGGTACATGAAGACGACGAACACCACGGCGCTGCGCGAAGACCCGGTGCGCAGCCGGCAGATCATGGAGCGCATTCCAGCGCAGCGCTGGGGCGAGCCGGAAGACGTGGCCGGCGCCGCGGTTTTTCTGGCGTCGGCGGCGAGCGATTACGTGCACGGGCACGTGTTGGTGGTGGACGGCGGGTGGATGGGCAGGTAGGAAAGCGGCCATTGGCACTCAGCAATTAGCAATCAGCATTTGGCCGTCAACGGCGGCGCTGAAGTGCCAACTGCTAAGTGCGGAACGGACGATCACAGCGAGTACAAAGGCGGGCGAATGGCCGAACTGAAGATCCACGGTCGCGACAAGCAGTGGGACATTGTCGCGCTCGGTGAAGTGATGCTGCGGTTCGATCCCGGCGACGGCCGCGTGGCCACGACGCGCCACTTCAAGGTTTCCGAAGGCGGCGGCGAGTACAACGTGGCGCGCGGGCTGCGCCGCTGCTTCGGCATGCGCGCCGCCGTGGTCACCGCGCTTGCGGATAACGCCGTGGGCCGCCTGGTGGAAGATTGCATGCTCCAGGGCGGCGTCGACCTGCGCCATCTGCGCTGGACCAGTTTCGACGGCGTTGGGCGCAGCGTCCGCAACGGCCTGAATTTCGTGGAGCGCGGGTTCGGCGTGCGGGCTGCGCTCAGCGTCTCCGATCGCGGACATACTGCCATCTCGCAGCTCAAGCCCGGTGAAGTGGATTGGGAGCAGATCTTCGCCAAGGAGGGCGCGCGCTGGTTCCACACCGGCGGCATCTACTGCGCGCTGAGCGAGCACTCGCCCAAGGTCGCCGCCGAGGCGATGCAGGCGGCAAAGAAGCACGGCGTCATCATTTCTTACGACCTGAACTATCGCGCCTCGTTATGGAAAAGTGCCGGCGGGCAGAAGCAGGCGCAGGCGGTGAATCGCCAGCTCGCTCCTTATATAGACGTGATGCTGGGCAACGAAGAAGACTTCAGCGCCGCGCTGGGCTTTCAGGTGCCGGGCCTCGACAAAAACCTGTCGGAACTCGACCCGGCGAACTTCAAGAAGATGATCGCGCAGGTGACGCAGGAATTCCCAAACCTCAAAGTTGTCGCGACCACGCTGCGCAACGCGAAGACCGCCACGGTCAACGACTGGGGCGCGGTCTGCTGGTACGACGGGCAGTTTTACGAGGCCACGCGCCGCGAGAACCTGGAGATTTACGACCGCGTCGGCGGCGGCGATTCTTTTGCCTCGGGCCTGATCTACGGGTTTCTCGAAGGCAAGCCGGCGTCGTGGGCGGTGGAGTGCGGCGCGGCGCACGGCGCACTGGCCATGACCACGCCGGGCGACACGACCATGGCGACATTGAGCGAGGTGCTGGCGGTGATGTCGGGCGTGAGCGCGCGTATTGCGCGCTGAATGCGAACAGGAGACCAACAGCCAACCATGACCCATGACCAGGTGCGGCAACGGATTTACGAGATTGGGATCGTTCCCGTAGTGCGTGCCGCTTCCCCTGAAGAAGCGCTTGATGCAGCGTCCGCCATCCGCGAAGGCGGCCTCGCCGTGCTCGAGATCACCATGACCGTCCCCGGCGCGCTCGACGTGATTCGCGAACTGGCCAGGCGGCACCGCAACGATGCGCTGGTCGGGGCCGGCAGCGTGAAGAATGCCGCCGCGGCGCGTGCCTGCCTCGATGCCGGCGCGCAATTTCTCGTCAGCCCCGGGCTCGACGACGCGGTCGTGAAGCTGGCCACCGAAGCCGGCGTGGTCTCGCTCCCCGGCGTGCTCACGCCCAGCGAAGTGATGCGCGCCGCCGCGCTCGGCGCCAGCACGATGAAGCTGTTTCCCATCAGCAACCTCGGGGGGCCGGCATACATGAAGGCGCTGAAGGCGCCGTTTCCGGAAATTAACTTCGTCCCCACCGGCGGAGTGAACATCAACAACGCCGCCGAATATTTCGCGGCGGGAGCGTTCGCCCTCGGACTGGGCGGCGACCTGGTGGACCTGAAAGCCTTGCGCGCGGGCGATCGCGGCAAGATCGTGGAAGGTGCGCGCCGGCTCGCCGAGGTCGCGCAGAAGTTTCGCGCGGGCGAGAAGGCGCCGCTGGCGGCGTCGCGCGCGTAGAAGCTCGATTCATCACGGAGAAGTCATGACCTCATCGAAGCCCTCAGCCTCACCTGGCGTGGTAGTCGTCCCCGAGAAAAAGGCGTCGGCTTCCACGCCCGAGCCTGGCCTGCGCCGCCGCATCCTGGCATTCAACGACAAGCTCATGCTGGCCGAGCACGTGATGGAAAAAGGATGGAAGGGCGCGCGCCATTCGCATCCGCACGAGCAGCTCGTGTATGTGATTTCCGGCCACATCAAAGTCAGCGCCGGCGACAAGAGCTTCGAGTGCCGCGCCGGCGACAGCTTCGTGGTCCCCGGCGGCATGGAGCACGAGGCCGCCGCGGTGGAGCGCTCCGTGGTCCTCGACGTGTTCACGCCCTCGCGCGAGGAGTATCGTTAGCCGCTGCAGAATCCCTCTTCAACGGCCCTGCATCTCTGTGGTAGCCGGCCTGTGCGCCGGACCTGGTGAGCGAAGTAGCGGACGTGATCGTGATCGGCGCCGGCGCGGCGGGACTCGCCGCCGCCTACCGGCTGGCGCGCGAGGGCCGCCGCGTGATCGTGCTCGAAGCCCGCAGCCGGGTGGGCGGGCGGATCCTCACGCTGCACACTCCCGACTCTGACTTTCCCATCGAACTTGGCGCCGAGTTCGTTCACGGACGTCCGGCCGAGATCACCGAACTGGCGCGGGCGGCGCGGCTCGAGCTGTACGAGAGCGCCGGCGATGACTGGTTTGCCGGCCCCGAAGGCCTGCATCGCGCGGACTTCTTCGCGGAAGTGGAGGAGATTTTCGGGGAGATGGAGAAGCACCAGTCTCCCGACCGCAGCTTCCTCGACTTCGTGCGCGAGCGTTTCAGCGGGCCCCGGTGGGGGCAGGCGGTGGAGTGGGCGCTGGCCTTTGTCTCCGGCTTCAACGCGGCTGATCCGGCGCGCATCAGCGTGCAGTCGCTGGTGGAACAATCGCGCGCCGACGAGAAGATTGATGGCCACCGCACCTTTCGCCTGCGCCGGGGCTACAGCGCATTGATGGATTTCCTCCACCGGCAGTGCGAGGCCGCCGGCGTCCGGTTTGTTTTCGATTGCCGCGTGACCGGCGTGGAGTGGCAGCGCGGACGCGCGCGCATCGTCACCAACGCCCCGCCCGCCGAGCGCGAGTTCGAGGGCATGCACGCCGTCATCACGGTGCCGCTTGGCGTGCTGCAGGCGCGCGCCATCGAATTTTCGCCGCCGCTGACACGCAAACAGCGCTCGCTGGACCTGCTGGCGATGGGAGACGCCGTGCGGGTCAGCATCGTCTTCGACGAGCCGTTCTGGGCGTCGTTGCGATCGCCGGCGGGCGAAACTTTGCGAAGCCTGCGCTTCCTGTTTTCCGGCCAGAAGCTGTTCCGGACGTGGTGGAGCTATGCGCCGCTTTCTGCGCCGCTGCTGACCGGCTGGACGGCCGGCCCCGCGGCAGACGCGTTCGCCGGCAGGCCGGCCGAGGAAGTGGCCGCGGCAGCCGTCGCCTCCCTGGGAAAGATTTTCGGCGTGGACGAACGCGCGGTGCAGGCGCACGTGCGCAGCACGCACACGCACGATTGGGCTGCCGACCCGCTCTCGCTGGGCGCCTACAGCTACTCCTGCGCGGACGGGGCGAAGGCGCCCGACGAACTCGCGCGACCGGTGGACGACACCCTGCACTTCGCCGGCGAGGCCACCGACGTCAACGGACATACCGCCACCGTTCACGGCGCACTGGCCAGCGGATACCGCGCCGCACGAGAGGTGCTGGCGCATCGCGCGGGTTGAGCCGGGGCCTGCGGGCGCCCCGGCAAGCTTCTTCTGGCTTGAGTGGGAGCGTCTCGCGTGCCATCGAGATTGCGTGCAGAACCTTGCCGCTGCCGGGCGCGTATTGACTGTTATGGGCCGAACGGGCGCGCCATGACCTTGCCCGTATAATCGGACGTCTCCACTTGGGAATCCCGGATGGTCCTCTCCACCTACCGATACGTGCGCCGCAAGCTGTCGGAAGCAGGCCTGGCGCCGCAGAGCCGCCTCGCGCGGTTCACCGTGTACCTGCTGGTGGTGGACCTCACCTTCTTCGTGGTGCACCGGCTGGCGCTGCTGGCGGACCTGAACTGGCCGTCGCTGATGGCGCTGAGCAGCTGGGTCGTGTTGTTCACGATTATTCTCGTTGTCCTCGGCGCCATTCTGCTCATGCGCTGGGCGCGCGACCACATGCTGTGGCGGCTGCGCAACCGGCTCATCGTTACCTACGTCTTCATCGGCGTGATTCCGGTGCTGCTCATCACGTCAATGGCGGGCATTGCCGGGTATCTTGCGTCGGCGCAGTTCGCGACGTTTCTTGCGACCGCCGACATGCAGGCGGAAGCCAACCGCCTGGAGGCAGCGAACACCGTGCTGGCCGAGCACATTGCCGGCGAACTGCGCAGCGGACAGCCCGCCGGACGCATTGCGCAGGCGCTGCGCGACGCCAAGCTGGAGGAGCAGCGCGACGTCACCTTCTGGGTTGACGGCAAGCCTTACGTGGTCACTGCCGATGGGGCAGCGCGCCCACCGGTGGACTTTCCGGCGTGGCTCAAGGACAGGATGCGCGGCGTCGTCTGGACGCCGGACGGCCTGCTGCTGCGCGCGGCCATCAAGCTCGCCAACGGCAAAACGCCGCTGGTCGTGATCTCGTCGCTGCCGGTGGAGAAGCCGCTGCTCGATCGCGTGGCCGCGAACCTCGGCGCGGTCACCATTTTCAGCGATCCGCGGCTGTTCACCGCCACCAAGCCTGGCGCCGCGGTCACTTACGACGCGCGCGTGCAGAACCCGGCGCCGCGCGACATTCACCGCGTCGGCGGCGGAACGCTGCCGGAAGAGCGCTGGCAGTTTGACCCGGTGGTCTCGTTCGTCACGCCGGTTTCGGTGATCAACTGGGAGACCGGCGAACGCCGCGGCGAGCGGTCCGAAAAAGAAGTCGGCGAAGTCCCGCTGCTTTCGGTGCAGACGCGCATCTCGATGCTCTACGCGCGCCTTTTCCAGACGCTCGGTCCGTTCGCGGGCATCATCGCGCAGGGGCTGGTGATCCTGGCTGCGTTTCTGTTCATCATCGAACTGCTGGCGCTGTTCGTGGGCGTGCGGCTCACCCGCAGCATCACGCGATCGGTTGCCGCGCTGTATGAGGGCACGCAGCACGTGAATCGCGGCGAATTGCGCCATCGCATCGAGGTGAAGACGCGCGACCAGCTCGCCGCGCTGGAGACCTCGTTCAACTCCATGGCCGAGTCGCTCGAGCGGCTGCTGCTGGAGCAGAAGGAAAAGCAGCGCATCCAGAACGAGCTGGCGATTGCGCAGGAAGTGCAGGAGCAGCTCTTCCCCAAGCAGGTGCGCGACCTGGAAACCCTGGCAGTGCACGGCTTGTGCCTGCCGGCGCGCACCGTGAGCGGCGACTACTACGACTTTGTGCCGCTTACGCGCGATGAGCTGGCCATCGCCGTGGGCGACATCAGCGGCAAGGGAATCTCGGCGGCGCTGCTCATGGCCACGCTGCACTCGGCGGTGCGCGCCTACGCGCTGGACCGCACGCCGCTCGCTGTCGGACAGGAGCTTCCCGCCTATGCCACTGTGGCGGTGGGCCAAGACGACTCGTACTCATCGCCCGGCGGAGGGAGTCTCGGCGGCGGCGATCGCGAAAGTATTTCGCCGGCGGAATGGCTGGCGCTGCTCAACCGCCAGCTCTACCACAGCACGCCGATGGAGAAGTACGCCACGCTCTTTCTCGGCGTGTACGACGGCGCGGCGCGCACCCTGCGCTACTCCAACGCCGGACATCTGCCGCCCATCATCCTCAGCGCGGATGGCGCCGTGCGCCGCCTCGACGTGGGCGGAACCGTCATCGGACTGTTCAGCACCGTGCGTTTCGAGCAGGCCTTAGTGCGGCTGCGGCCGGGCGACATCTTCCTCGCCTTCAGCGACGGCATCACCGAGCCGGAGAACGAATTCGGCGAGTTCGGCGAGCAGCGGCTGATCGAGCTGGTGCAGGAGATTCGCGACCTGCCGCTGGACCGCATCTCCGAACAGGTCACCACCGCTGTGCGCGACTGGATCGGCGGCCAGGAGCAGCCCGACGATGTCACCCTGGTGCTGGCGCGGGCGAGGTAGTTGCCAGTTGCCGGTTGGCAGTTGCCAGAAAGGGAAGTTAGCAATTGGTACTTGGCATTGGCCGTCCAGGTCCGATCTGAGGGGCCAAGTGCTAACTGCCAGGTGCTAAGCGCCGATTTCTGACAAGGGGCAACTGGCAACCGGCAACTGGTACTCACTCAGTCACTCCCACCGGTGTCGCCGACGCGCCTACCATCGGCTGCATGGGTTGGAGTGCGCTGGTTTTCTCGCGTGATCCGGAAGTCCGCGATGCGCTGGCTGCGGCGCTGGCCGAAGCCGGCTTCACGGCGGAAATCTGTCCCGAGCCCGCGTCGGCCGTGCTGGAATTGGCGCGCCACAAGTTCGACGCCGCCGTGCTCGACTGCGACGCCGAATCGGGCGACTACCTGAGCGACCTGCTGCGCCACATGCGCGAGGTCACGCTGAATTCCAAGCTCGTGGTGGTCAGCGTGGTCGGCAACCTCTCGTTGCTGCAGAAGGCGTTCCATGAGGGCGCCAGCTTCGTGCTGAGCAAGCCGCTCGCGCCGGAAGTGACGCGGCGCACGCTGCGCGCCGTTTCCGGACTACTGCACCGCATGGCGCGAAGGTTTCCGCGAAAAAACGTGAGTTCGCTGGCCATGGTGACGATTGACGGCGTCGCCGAGAAGGCCATGATGATGCAGCTCGGCGAAGGCGGCATGGGCCTGCAGGCGCTGGAGCCGCTCGAGGTGCAGCGCACGCTGCAACTGCGGTTCGAAATTCCCGGCACCGACGAGCTGGTGGAAGCCACCGGCGACATCGCCTGGGCCGACCCCAGCGGCCGCGTGGGCGTGCGTTTCGTCGAAATGAGCGACGTCTCGCGGGAGCGCCTGCGGCAGTGGGTGATGAGCGACGCGGTCGAGGCCGGCGCCGCCATCGCGCAAGGCCAGGCCTTCGATCCCGATTCCATGGGCACGCTGAAGATCGTGCCGCCGCCGCAACGGCTCACCGCCGCGCTGTTCGATGGATTGATTGTGCTGGCTGCGACCGCCATCTTCGAAGTCATCGTCCTCACGCTGACCGCCGGCCTGCCGCGTCCCTTCATGGCCCAGGCAACGGCGCTGGCCATCCCGTGCCTGTTCTGGAGCCTGTATCAGTATTTGTTCCTGCGCGGGGTCACGCCGGGAGCGCGCCTCGCCGGGCGCATCGCGCTGGCGCTGGCATCGCGCCACAGCGCATTGGCCGCGGCGCTGCTCACACCGGTGAGTGTGCTCTGGCGCGGCATGACGCGCATGGGCGCGCGCATGGAAATGCCCGACGGCTTCGCGCCGCCGCCGGCGTCGTCGCAGGTGAGCTTCCGTCCCGCCAGGGACCTGGAGCGGCACCGCACCGACTTCAGCGCGTTGGAGACGGCGGAGAAGATCTGGTAGCGACCAGCGCGTGCCACTGCCGCCGCGCGCCGTCGAACACCCGCCGCATCGCGCGAAGTACCTTCCGAATGACGATGATCGTCGCCACGATCAGCGCGATGGTCGCCGACGCTGCAATCCACGGATGCGCCGTGGCGAACCACGTCAGCCCGACCGCCACCACGTCTTCGCCCAGGCTGAGCGCGGTGTTGGAAAGCGGCTCGGGGGAAGGCGTCACGGTGGCGCGGACGGCGGTCTTGCCTCCGTGCGCCACCAGGGCGATGCCGGCGCCCATTACCGCCACCGCGATCTGCGCCCCCGGCGAGAAGTTGCTGGTCGCGCCATAGGCAAGCAGCGCCGCGACCGGGACGCGGACGAACGTCTGCAGCGCATTCCACAGCAGGTCGAAGCCCGGAACCTTGTCGGCGAAGAATTCAGCCACGAACAGAGCCAGGCTCACCGCGATGATTGGCCAGCTCTCCACCAGGTGGAGCGATGGTGGAAGCTGCACGACGCCGGCCTGCGCCAGCAGCCCGAGCGTCGTCACGGTGGCGTACACGTTGAGTCCGGCCGAGAATGCCGCCGCGACGGCAATGGCCAGCAGCGTGTCGTGCTTGAGAAGGTCCAGCATCCTGCTCCCGGCGCCCTTTATGATGCCCCGGCGTCCGCCGCCAGGACCAGCCCTCCTAAGACTCGGCGGGATGTGAGGTCACGGAAAGCCGAGTCTTCAGAGCGGGAATGAGTCAGCAAACCCGCCGGGGGCGTCCGGCATCTCACGCTCCCGACGTCGCTTTCTCGTCGCGCCACGCGGAAAGCCCCAGGGTTGATCCGCCACTTCGGCACTCCATGAAAGAACCCACGGGCGGTCGGGCCTTGTCGCGTGCGAATGCCGGGCACATTTCCTCCGGCGCTCGGCGGCGCGCCGCGAGCGAAGCGACTCTGGTTGACGTACTCGACCGCGTGCTGGAGAAGGGCATCGTGATCGATGCCTGGCTCAGGCTCTACGTGGCAGGTGTAGACCTGCTTACCGTTGAGGCCCGAGTGGTGGTGGCATCGTTGGAAACGTACCTGAAGCATACCGGTCCGCTTCGCGCCACTGGCCAGGCTTCCGCTCCGTCCCGCAATTCTCCCGTCATCGGTCTTGCGCGCAACGGCCTTGCAGCTCCTGGCAAACCGCCGCAGCACTGAGTCCGCCAGCTGATCCCACCGGGCCAAGTGACGAGTCGTTGTGTGTTCGAAAGGGATTTGTGAAAGCGCACATCGTTCAGTTTGTTGCCAAGCCAGAAGTGGGACACGAACTCCGGTCGCACATCAGGAACGTGATCTTGCAGGAATTAATTGGACAGCCCGGTTTTGTGGCGCTGTGGGTGATGGCGGCGGAAGGCGAGCCAAGAATGTGCATGGCCGTCACGCTGTGGCGCGGCGGAACCGCCTGGCCATGGGAGCTTCTCACCCTGTCAACAGCCGCCTTGGATCAGCTCGCGGACTCGCGGCAGGCCGCTTCGTTCGACGTGACCGACACAGTCGGCGTCTCCGAGATCCACTACGGCGCAAGCGCACGCGCCGGAGACGAGGACAGCGCCAGCGGGTCCGCGCTTCTGGTCCAAAGCTTGCTGCTAGCTGCCGACCGCCGGCTCAAATCGGAACAGTTCATCTCGCGCGCACAGGAGGTGCTGCACGGCAACCTGGCCGAGCTGGCGCAGGAAATCGTCAAGCAGCGCCGGCGTAAAGAAGTGGTCACCGCGCAGCTGGCTTTCGACCAGACGACGCATCTTTTGGATCAGATTGAGTCGTGGCTCGAGATCCAACGGGACCCGTCGGCGCCAAAGTTGCAGGCGCAGGCGGCGTGAACCGAAGCCGCCGACACCGAAACTGCTGCTTTGTTATAATCAACGAGCCCGCAATCGGTGGCGCTATCGTCTAGGGGTTAGGACGGAAGATTCTCAATCTTCAAACCCGGGTTCGATTCCCGGTAGCGCTACCAAACCTTCCTTTTCGTCCTCGGCTGCCGCTATCTCGCTAAAGCTCCAAGTAGTTATCGGGGTTCGATAAGCGCCATTTGCAAAATACACGCCTGCGGGGAAAAGGACCTGCTGGAACCGCTGCTTCTGCTCCAGCGAGCAGTGGCTCCAGAAGTTCCCAGCATCACGCAGAACGAACTCGGCGAAATTGAGGATCGCCTCGAAATCCAATTCTTCCTTCCGGGCATCCCGCTGCTCCATCTCGGCTAGGTTGAGCTGCTCCAGCAAGGCAGCTTTCATCTCCTGGTAGGTGCGCTCGTCGATGGCATGGCGATAGACGAACGCTTCGTCGAGCTTCCGCTTCCGCTCTCTCAGGTCGAGGACTTTCTTTTCGGCCGCGTCTTGCAGGGTCGCCGCGTCAGTCTGCCTGCCCTTGCAGACGTCCAAAAAGACCGCTCGGAAAAGGCGCATATGTTCCGGCTTTGGCAGGATCAGATGGAGAAACTCGCAGAACTCGGATTCCATCTCGGCCTTGCTGACGTTCCGGCGAGGCGTAATGCAGCCGCGGTGCTGACATCGGTAGAACGCATACTTGCGCTTGGTATGGCTGGTTGACCAACTGGCAGTCATTGGCTTGCCGCAGTCGCCGCATCGAACGAAATGCCGCAGCGGGAAGTCGGGATGATTGCGCTTGCGCGGCGAGAGTGCAGGAGCGCGGCCTTGGAGCAGTGCCTGGACGCGATCAAACGTATCGCGATCAACAATCGACGTAAACCGTCCCTGAACGTTGATATCCCACTTCGGCACGACGATCCAGCCGGCGTAGACCGGCTTGCGCAGAAGGGCGTTGAAGGACTGCGCCGAGAGCTTATGGCCGCGCTTGGTCTTGAGACCGAGCTGATCGAGCTTCCGTCTGACCTGCTCCTTCGTGTAGATACCCGCTGAGAACCAGCCAAACGCCTTCTCAACGAGCGGCGCCCGCTCTGGATCGGGCATGATGGTTTTCTCGCCCTTCCCGTCTATTGCGGCGAGGTAGCCGATTGGCGGCGGAAACGTCCACTGCCCCTGTTCCAGCCGCCCCTTCATGCCCTTAATGCTGCGGTCGGCCCTGATGCTGTTGTCCAATTCCGCGACTGCCGACAGCACCGTCTCCATGAACTTGCCGGTATAGGTGTCGTCAATCGCCTCAGTCGCGGAGCGAAGGGTCACGCCGATGGCGCCAAGAACGCTCCTGAGGTTCGCGTGATCGAGGCTGTTGCGCGCCCAGCGATCCAGCCGCGCAACAACGACGACCTCAACGTCCTTACGCTCGCGACAGAGCTTCAGCAGCTCTTTGAGTTGCGTGCGATCAGCCGTCTTGGCCGACTCGCCTTCTTCGACGAAGACCGCAGCGACCTCGTAGTCGTTCCGCTGGCACCATTCGAGGCAGATCTTCCGCTGCGAGGCCAAGCTGAGGTTCTGCGTCTGTTCCTCAGTCGAAACCCGGCAATAGGCGACGGCTTGCCCCATTTCAATCTCCCAGGGGAATGGCTCGTTCGGAACACACGTTAGCGTCGTATTGGCGACGTCAAAAGCGAAGAATCCAGCGGGTTACGTTCAGGACTTGACTTAAGGGGAGTAAGCAGACTTTGGAGGTCCCACAGTGTGGGGCGAGGCTTAGAAAAGCAGCCGCTCAATCGCCAAAGGCGCCGGGCAGCGAGGCGTCCTTTCCCGAATTGCCGAATCTGCCGATGTCCGAACGCGCTCGCCGTTCGGCTTCGCGGCGGCCCACTCGGCCGTCGAACTCCATGATCGCTGCCCTCTCGGTGACGGCCTCGTTAATCTCCGCGCGGCGAGCGGCAGCGGATTTCTTAGCGTCAGCCTTGCCCCACTCGTGCCAGGCCTCGATGACTACGTGGGCAAAACCATACAGCTGGTCGCGCAGTAGTTCGATTTCAGCATCGGTCAGCTGACAACTGGGTCCGAGGAGCTGGCGACATTTCGAGGCACTCATCCTGGAGCTGCTTAGTTGCACCGGAACAGCGCCAATCGGCGGGAGCTTTCGCTTCGAGCGAGTCTGCGTGGGCATGAGATGGAGCCGGAAATGAAAACGGCCGGCGATCTGCCGGTCGTCATTGGCACGATTTTTCTTTTGCTGCCGTGTAAAGACACGGCGAGTGTCACCCCGCTGCGTGAAGGGCATGTACAGCCGCAGCCCGCATACGCCACTGGCCGGTTGCCCGGCGGCGAAGTCTATTTAGAGCCCGAATCGCACTGGGCTACCTGTCGGCAAGCGAGGCAACCGCAGTGGACAGCTGCGACGCTCGTGATCCGACCTGGTGCTGCCCCCAAATAGGCAGCTGAGGCTTGTATAACCGACGCACGCCGTGAAGGGCAAAAGGATATGCGGAAAACTCGGCGATCGTCAGTTCCTGCCGAATTGATCGAAAACTAAGTTACGTGACGTTCTCCACGTAGTAGACCGAATCGAGCAGAGCGACGCGAGCATCCCAAATGCGGCGCTCAAGGGCGTGCTGCGGTCGTGGTGCGCGCCACCAAGGACAATGCCAAATTCTCTGCATGAGACTCCAGTACCCATCGAAGCTCTGAAGCGAGAGTGCCGAGACGCCGAATGCTTCGGCGACGCTGGAACGGTTTTTCGAATCAATGCAGATGAACAGATCCGGCCGTTTCATTGCTAGCAGGCGCGATGCTGTCGCTACGCCTGCGCGCTCCCACTGGTAAGCGTCAGCAAATCTGTCGTAAACCGCTTTACTGATCTTGCCAGTCCGGGGAATGTGATCGAGCGCGGCATCCAGGCTGGCTGGATTCTGGTTTAGCTTCTGCTTGAAATAACCGGCTCCTCGCATGCTGCCAAACCAGCCGCCTTCGTGGGATGTGCCGCCCACAAATTGCCGGTCGCTGGCCGGCATCTTTGCTAATGTGCCGTGTTGCGCGAACAGCTTTTGGCAGCGCTCCGCAGTCTGCAGGTAGTCGGGTTCTCCTCCTTTACCTCCGTCGATACGTTTGCGGCGCTTGGGAGCAAGAATAAGCCCCACGAATTCAGGCCACGTCTTGTTCAATTGTTCGGGTGGCTCTTCGCCCGCGCTTTCCCGCTGGATTCTTTCTTTGGCTTTCGTTTTGGCCGCTTGGGTGGGATGAAACTTGGCAAGGCGTGTGCGCGCAGTCCGCAGCTTTTCGAACTGCTTCCGATAATCGGTGATCTCGGGTTTTGTCAGAGGCTCCGAGTTCTTTTCCTGCTCATCAATGTAAGCAGAAATCTGTTTGAAAAACGGTTCCGAGGTCGCGCCCTCGATACAGACATTCAGCTCGCTGTTGTTGCCAAAGCCGCCGCTTGTGAAATTCGAACTGCCGATCACGCAACAGAATCTGTCGCCGTTTTGGAACACATAAAGTTTCGGATGAAAAGTGCCGCCGTTCAGAGCATCGCCGATGCGAATCACGGAGCGAAATTGACGAAGGAAATCAGGCGATGTTGTGTAGAAGTCCAGTCCTACAACCATAGTCGCGATCTTGCCCCGCGCATCGCTCAGGCAATTACATATGGAGCAGTCGGTCGTCGCCCACGCCGTGACAACGCGGATGTTTTCAGCCAGCAGGCACCATTTACGGAAGACTTGCGCCAGTTCAGTAGTGCTATCGAGCATTCGCGTGCGCATTCGTCACACCCTTTGAAGCCGAGGCCGCAAGGCCATGATCCGAGCTTCTACACCTTCTTGAAAGCAGTGTGATGCATCGCAATCCAGGTCTCCACCAGCTCATAGAACGCAGCCGCCTGCTTCACAATCTCTTTCGCCTCGGTCTCGGTGGCGACGTGGGAATGCGCGTAGTCGATCACATTGCGCTTCCGTCGGCAGGTCTCGAAATAATCGACGTAATTGTCGGCTCCCGATCCGAGCGCGAGTGACCTGCTCCCCTAGATCCACACACTCCTGAGTATGATTTCACACTTCGCAGGCAGCGGAGAGCGAGGGGAGGAGCATGTCTCGGAGCAAGCACACGGAAGCGGAGATGATCGCAGCACTGAAGCAGATGGACGCAGGGCGGCGGGCGGAGGATGTGGCGCGAGAGGTGGGCGTGAGCAAGCACACGCTGTACTCCTGGAAGGCGAAGTA